>ENA-UONU01000466-UONU01000466.1-human-gut-metagenome-genome-assembly--contig:-CS51-NODE-466-length-45505-cov-5.372387_pt1 | contig 45505 bp, 45 predicted proteins | sample MGYA00242462_ERZ724009 | MGnify/ENA metagenome assembly ERZ724009 | reverse complement strand
GCTCCTCTGTGAAAGAAGCTTTTCCTACTGGCACGTGAATAATGTTTGTCTTGTCAAGTCTGTACTCGATCTTACCAGCTTTGATATCGTTGATAGCCTTGGTAACGTCCATGGTAACAGTACCAGCCTTTGGGTTTGGCATTAAGCCCTTAGGTCCAAGTACACGGCCCAGACGTCCAACAACGCCCATCATGTCCGGTGTAGCTACTACTACGTCGAAATCCAGCCATCCCTCGTTCTGGATCTTCGGGATCAGCTCCTCAGCTCCTACGAAATCAGCGCCTGCAGCCTGTGCCTCATCAGCCTTAGGTCCCTTTGCGAACACTAAGATACGTACAGTCTTGCCGGTTCCGTGAGGAAGAACAACTGCTCCACGAATCTGCTGGTCAGCATGACGGCCGTCACATCCGGTTCTGATGTGAAGCTCTACAGTCTCGTCAAATTTTGCAGATGCATTCTTCTTAACTAAGGCGATTGCATCGGCAACGTCATAAAGTGCAGCGCGGTCTACGTTTTTCATAGCCTCTGCATATCTTTTACCTGTTTTCATTCTTAATAACCTCCTAGTGGTATTGACGGGGAATCTCCCTCCCACGTTCCTATAACGGGTAAATCTTCAGCTTTTGGAAACCCTGCTCAGCTGTCTCCAAAGCCTTCACCAATCTGATTATTCCTCGATGGTAACGCCCATACTTCTTGCAGTACCGGCGATCATGCTCATAGCAGCCTCTAAGCTTGCAGCGTTTAAGTCTGGCATCTTAGTCTCTGCGATCTTCTGAAGGTCAGCCTTCTTTAATACAGCTACCTTTGTCTTGTTTGGAGCACCAGAACCGCTCTTGATGTTGCAGGCTTTCTTGATGAGAACGGCTGCTGGCGGAGTCTTGGTGATGAAGCTGAAGCTTCTGTCCGCATATACGGTGATAACAACAGGAATGATCATGTCTCCCTGATCTGCTGTTCTAGCGTTGAACTCTTTAGTGAACTGAACGATGTTTACACCGTGCTGACCAAGAGCCGGACCAACTGGCGGAGCTGGTGTTGCCTTGCCAGCTGGAATCTGTAATTTAATATATCCTGTTACTTTCTTTGCCATCTTAGGCACCTCCTAAAATTATGTGGTATTGTCGGGAATCTCCCTCCCACCAGCTTCCCGGACAGGAAGCTGATCTCTTGTGCTGCGTAGGGATGCTGAAATATCTGCGGTCACTGCATTCAGGATCACATTTTCTTGATCTCAGCAAATCCCAGCTCGACCGGCGTCTCGCGGCCGAACATTTCAACGTGGATCGTAACGGTCTTCTTATTATCGTTGATGGCTTTGATCGCCCCAACCGTATCTTTCCACGCACCGGAGATAACGGTTATCATATCTCCCAGCTCAAAATCGACTAAAACATCTTCATCCCTGTGGAATCCAAGGCTGGCCATCTCTTCTTCTGTCAGAGGAACCGGTTTGGAGCCAGGGCCTACAAATCCTGTAACGCCGCGGGTATTGCGCACCACGTACCATGTGTCATCATTCATGACCATGTTGATCAGCACGTAGCCCGGAAACATCTTCTTGTCCGCTTTCTTCTCCACACCGTTCTTTAACTCTACCACTGGGAGCATTGGAACAGACACTTCCAGGATCTGGTCTTGAAGATTTCTGTTTTCAATTGTTTTCTCAATATCGACCTTGACTTTGTTCTCATACCCGGAATAGGTATGGACTACATACCAATGTGCTTCTGACATACGATCAACCTCGCTCTTGAATTAAAGGATAAAGCTCAGACCAAACTTCATAATGAAGTCCAGGACAGCGATCAGCGCTCCGATCACGATGGACATAAAGATCACTGCCACGGTCTGCTTTGCCACGGTTTCCTTGTCAGCGAACACGATCTTTTTGTACTCTCGCTTCAGTCCGCTGAAAAAACTTGGCTTTTTCTCTTTTTTAGCCGGTTTCTTTGCTTCCTTGTCAGCCTTGGCCGTTTTTTCTGTGGTTTCTACAGCAGTATTTACTGTATTCTCTTCCATAATATCACGTCCTTTACTGAACAGGATTACTTCGTTTCCTTGTGCATGGTATGTCTCTTGCAGAATCTGCAGTACTTCTTGGTTTCCATACGGTCAGGATGAGTTTTCTTATCCTTAGTCATGTTGTAGTTGCGTTGTTTGCATTCTGTACATGCCAGTGTAATCTTTGTGCGCACGACTTCCACCTCCACTTAAAATTATCGTAGTTCATGTTGCTTTCCCGAGTCTTAATTTTGAGCATAAAAAAAAGACCTAGGTTCTTCCATTCGCCCGTTCAATATACCATAAAAACAAAGGCTCGTCAAGGGATTTTTCCTTTGAGTTCAAGGATTATTTACGCCCCATGGCCGATACACAGCGCCAGGACATAGACCTTCTTTGCCCCCGCTGCCTTCAAGGCCCTGGCGCAGGCTTCGGCAGTGCTTCCGGTGGTGTAAATATCGTCTACCAGGATCACCTTCTCCATCCCGGCGGGCAAGGGGGAGGCAGTAAATGCTTTCCGGAGATTTTTGAGGCGTTCCTCCGGCCCCAGATCCTTCTGAGGCAATGTTTTCTTATCCCGACGCAGGATCCCTGCCTCCATAGGGATGCCAAGCTTCTCTGACAACCGGCGCGCCAGCTCCTCTGCCTGGTTAAACCCTCTGGCCCGTTTGCGGGACGGATGGATCGGAACAGGGATCAGCGCGTCTGCCCCCAGCTTTTCAAGTCTTTTCCCCATGACCCTCACCACAGCCTCGCTGTAAAAATCCAGATATTCCCTTTTATTGATGTATTTGATCTGGGCCATGGAACGGCTGGACACATCGTCGTATTCCAATAGGGCGAAACCCCGGTCAAAGCTGCGTTTATGGCGCATACAGTCCAGGCAGTACTCCGCCACCTCGTCTGTCAGGGGCCTTCCGCATTTCATGCACACCGCCCCACGGATCCAGGAAAGCTTTCCCATACACTCCGGACAGATCAGCCCGCCCTTTGGCATGACAATTTCCCCGCACACGGGACAGCGGCGGGGAAAAAGGATATTTTCTGCTGACTGGAATAGTAGTTGGAATATATTTTTTAGATTGGTCAAAGAACACTCCTTACGAACAGATTTCCCTGATCCTGGCCTCCAAACCGGAATAGCGTTTCTGCTCCACGCTGTTGGCTGCCATGGCATAAAAGGTCTCCGGCTGCCCTACCAGGCAGACACAGGAGCGCGCCCTAGTGACGGCGGTGTAGATCAGGTTGCGGGTCATCAGCATACGGGGGCCGCTGTACATAGGTATGATAACAGCCGGATACTCGCTGCCCTGGGATTTATGAATCGTGATGGCGTAGGCCAGCTCCAGCTCCTCCAGCTGTTTAAAGCTGTACTCGATCATTTTTCCCTCATCAAATTCCACGGTCAGTGTCTCCGCGTATTCGTTCAGTTCCCGTATGATGCCTACGTCGCCGTTAAAAATACCGGCTCCCTTGTCCACAGGAACACCGGAAGCTCCACGGATCTCCCACTCCATCTGGTAGTTGTTCCTGATCTGCATCACCTTATCCCCCACCCGGTAAATGATCCCCCCGGCCTCCTTCTGAGGCTTGGCCGGATCCGGCGGATTGAGATATTCCTGCAAAACCTGGTTCAGGCGTTCCACTCCCAGAGCCCCTTTTCTCATAGGAGTCATCACCTGTATATCGAAGGGCGCTGCATGGACGTATCCGGGAAGCTTTTCCCGGATCAGGGTAATGGCAGCCTTCACTGCTGCATCCGGTGAACCGCATCGGATAAACAGGAAATCGCGGCTTCGTTTCGCCAGATCCACCCGCTCCCCCGCGTTGATCTTATGGGCATTGACAATTATATCGCTCTGGGCAGCCTGACGGAAAATGCGGGTCAGCTTCACCACATTAAAACAGCCGGACTGGATCAGATCCCTGAGCACATTGCCCGGCCCCACGCTGGGAAGCTGATCTACATCCCCTACCAGGATCAGCCGTGTTCCCACATTCACTGCCCGCAGAAGGGAGTGCATCAGGCTGATGTCCACCATGGACATTTCATCTATGATGATAACGTCCGCATCCAGGGGATTCTCCTCATTCCGGTCAAAGCGCATCCCCGCAGTCTGGCTTCCCTTTGACGGATCCTTTTTATCCTGATCCGTCACCCCAATGGGTATCAGCTCCAGCATACGGTGTATGGTTCTTGCCTCCCATCCCGTCGCCTCGGTCATACGCTTGGCCGCCCGTCCTGTAGGGGCCGCCAGGAGGATCTCCATTCCTTCCATATCAAAATACCGGATAATGGCATTGATGGTGGTGGTCTTTCCTGTACCGGGCCCTCCGGTGATGACGAAAAGTCCGCTGTTCACCGCTTCAAAGACAGCTTTCTCCTGAAGCTCGTCCAGACAGATGTCCCCTTGTTCCTGTATTTTAAGCAGGTTAGCCTTGATCTCCGTCTCCGGGATATTTCCCCGGATATTCAGGTCGTGGAGCATACGCGCCGTATTTAATTCCAAATAATAATAATGAGAGGAATAGACCAGACTCCCCTGATCGGACGGCTTTACAACCACCTTGCGGTCGATCTGCATATCCATAAGATGCTTTTCCATGGCAGGCGGATCCACCTTGAGCAGATCTGCTGCCTGGCCAAACAGCTCCGCCTGAGGCAGATAAGTATGGCCGTTGGCAGCAGCCTGCAGGAGGATATAGAGAAGCCCTGCCTTGATCCGGTAATCCGAATCCGTGTGGATACCCACCCGGCCGGCGATCTCATCTGCCAGCTTAAAGCCCACGCCGGAAATGTCGTCTGCCAGGCGGTAAGGATTTTCTTTTACAATGCTGTAAAGAGCAGGACCGTATTTCTGGTAAATTTTGGCAGCCAAGTTCATGGTGATGCCGTATTCCTGGAGAAACATCATGGCCTGCCGCATCTCCCGCTTATCCTCCACCTGCTCCGCAATGGACATGGCCATTTTTTCGCTGATCCCCTTGACCTCTGAGAGCCGTTCCGGCTCCTCCTCCATCACCCGGAAGGTATCTGCCTTAAAATGGCGGACGATCCGGGCAGCCAAAGCGGCCCCGACACCTTTTATGGCGCCGGAGCCTAAATACCGCTCCATGGACAGCTCGTCCTGGGGCATCTTTATTTCATAACTTTCAATCTGGAGCTGTTCCCCATAAACAGGATGCTCCGTCATACGGCCGCTGGCCTGGATCATATCCCCCTCGGAGACGTAAGCCAGATTGCCCACCATAATGACTTCTTCCCCGTCGCTCTGGTCTGTGACCCCGAGGACGGTATAGCCGTTTTCCTCATTGCGGAACTTGATATGTTCGACAAATCCTATAATCGTAGACAGTTAATATTCCTCTCTTCCTCCGCCCACTCCCATGGAGGCCTCCATCGCCATGCTCATGCCATGAGCGAACTCAATGAACTTTCCAGTGCCTACAGCTACTGCTGTCAGAGGATCCTCCGCGATCATGGTAGTGATGCCTGTCTTCTCCTCGATCAGGGCGTCCAGACCGCTGAGCAGGGAGCCGCCGCCGGTCATTACGATACCACGGTCAAAAATATCTGCTGCCAGCTCCGGCGGAGTCCGCTCAAGTACATTGTGGACTGCATCCACGATCTGAAGAGCCGGTTCCCTGAGGGCTTCCAGGGTTTCATCAGAGGTCACTACGATGGTCTTCGGAAGGCCGGTAACCAGGTTACGGCCTCTCACCTCCATGGTCAGGACCTCCGGTCTGCGGTAGGCTGCGCCGATGTTGATCTTGATCTCCTCAGCCGTACGCTCGCCGATAAGAAGGTTATGCTTCTTTCTCATATAACGGACTAACCCTTCGTCAAAGTCATCGCCGGCGATTTTGATGGAGGTGCTGACAACAGGGCCGCCCAGGGAAATGACAGCAATATCCGCCGTACCGCCTCCAATATCTACGATCATATTTCCGCAGGCTTTCCCAATATCGATCCCAGCTCCGATGGCTGCCGCAACCGGCTCCTCGATGATGGTCACCTCTCTGGCTCCTGCCTGATAAGTCGCATCCTCCACTGCCTTCTTCTCCACCTCCGTAGCGCCGCTGGGGATACATACGCTGATCCTTGGCTTGCGCAGAGTGCGCTTTCCTACGGCCTTGTTGATGAAGTATTTGAGCATCTTCTCTGTGATGGTATAATCAGAGATCACGCCCTGGCGCAGAGGGCGGACTGCCACGATATTACCGGGAGTACGGCCGATCATCAGGCGCGCTTCCTCTCCGATCGCCATGATCTTATTGGTATCGCGGTCAATGGCCACTACGGACGGTTCCTTTAATACAACGCCTTTTCCCTTGATATAGACAAGGATGCTGGCGGTTCCAAGGTCAATTCCAATATCATTGGACATCATTGAAAACATATGGGTATTTCCTCTCAATTGCTTAAACTATAAATGGATGATTGCATTGCTTCTATTATATACAATATCCATGACTTTTCAAAGGGTTTTTTTCTTTTTTATTTTCTTTATGTTTTTTTCATTATGCGTACATATTCTGGACACAATTGTTGGATATTATAATAATGTCCACCGAGAGGTGGGCGAGGCCTTTGTTTCAAGTGATTACTTGAAATTACAAAGCTTTTTCATACTCATACCGGCTAAGGGTCAAACCTTAGCCGGCCCCCCTACAACATTTTCTTTTTTATATACCTACCATTCCCATGCGGGAGCGTGTTTTATACACGCTCCCGCACTTTTTATATTTACCTCCCCCTCTTACATTTTTCTCCTGGATTCGCTACATTGTGAATGTTGCCAAATGTTTCCGGAATCAACAAAAGAGGAGGTATTTTTATGAGTACATCAGAAAAAACAGAAACAGCCAGGATCCGCCAATTCAGGCAGCATCTTCGTTCGGACAGCAAGGCCCCCAATACGATCTGTTCCTACTGTTATGCAGTGGAGCAATTCTACCGTCTGTACCCCAAGCTCACTTCCAAAAATCTCCAGCTATATAAAGTTTATCTGCTGGAACATTACCGGCCTCAAACCGTGAACCTGCGGATCCGGGCCTTAAACTGTTACATGGAATACCGCTGCATCCCTGCCTCACCGATTGCTATGATACGGATCCAGCAGAAAACCTATCTTGACCGGATCATCAGCCAGGCTGACTATGAATATCTGAAACGGAGGCTGGCGGAAGACGGGGAATTTACCTACTATTTTATTGTCCGCACCATGGCGGCAACAGGCGTGCGTGTCAGCGAGCTGGTGACCTTCCAGGTAGAAGATGTCAAACGGGGCTACCGCGATCTATACTCAAAAGGAAACAAGATGCGCCGCATCTATATCCCCCGTCAGCTGGCGGATGCACTGGGCCAATGGCTCTCATGGGAATGCCGCAGCTGCGGCCCTCTGTTCCTCAACCGGTTTCATTCCTGCCTTTCCCCCTCCGGTATACGTGCCCAGCTAAAGGTGTTTGCCGCCCGCTATCAGCTGGATCCCGAAGTAATGTACCCCCACAGCTTCCGCCATCGGTTTGCCAAAAATTTCATTGAGCAATGCGGGGATATTGCTCTCCTATCCGATCTTATGGGACACGAGAGCATTGAAACCACGCGGATCTATCTGAGGCGCAGCAGCAGCGAACAGTACCGGATCGTAAACAAAGTGGTGGACTGGTAGGAAGGGGGCGATCAAATGATCCAGACAAAGCTTATGTATGATCCCTCTGTTTTGGAAGAAGATTTCCGCAAAGACCTGGAATATTTCCATGAGTATATGGTGAAACGGGGAGCAGCAGCCAATACCATTTCTTCCTATATGACCTCCGCCCGCCATTTTCACCGGCTCTGGGGACAGATGACGATGGATCACCTTCTGGCCTACAAGGAATGGCTTTTAGCCAACTACCGCCCCAGTACGGTAAACAGCCGGATTTACGGGATCAACCAATACGCGGCGGCCCTGGCTGATAGGGATTCTGCCACCCCCGGGCCGCCGCTTCGGCTTTCCTCCATCCGGCAGCAGCAAAAACCATTTCTGGACAATGTGATCTCCCGCCGGGATTATGAGCGGTTAAAACGGCGATTAAAAAAGGACGGGAATCTGTTCTGGTATTTTACAGTCCGGATGCTGGGGGCCACAGGAGCCAGGGTCAGCGAGCTGATTCAAATCAAGGCCGAGCATATCCGCATCGGCTATATGGATCTGTGCTCCAAAGGCGGGAAGGTGAGAAGGATCTATTTTCCGGAGCGGCTGTGTATGGAGCTGTCGGCCTGGCTTTTGCAGCGGGGGGTGGAAACCGGCTTTATCTTTACCAACCGCCAAGGCCAGCCCATGACTCCCCGGGGCATCAGCATCCACTTAAAAAAGCTGGCAGTCCAATACCACATCCCGCCTTCTACCGTGTATCCCCACAGCTTCCGCCACCGGTTTGCCAAAAATTTTCTTTCCAAATGCAATGATATTTCCCTGCTGGCCGATCTTATGGGACATGACAGCATTGAAACCACTCGGATCTATCTCACCCGTTCCTCTGCGGAGCAAAGGGAACTCATTGACCGGATCGTGATCTGGTAGTATGATACCATCAGATCCGGCAATCATCATTCTCAACCTATGGAGGCGACCGATGTACGAATATACCTGGTATCAATGGCTTTCTTTCTTTTATATATACTGCTTTTTCGGATGGATCTTTGAATCCTCTTATGTATCTGCTAAGACCCATCGGTTGGTCAACCGTGGATTTCTCCGCCTTCCCCTGCTTCCTCTTTACGGGACAGGGGCTGTCATGATGCTTTGGGTATCCCTTCCTATCCAAAGCAATCTAATTATGGTTTTTGCAGCCGGAATGGCAGCAGCTACCTTATTGGAATACGTTACCGGCTGGGCTATGGAGCGGCTTTTTAAGGTCAAATATTGGGACTACAGCCAAAAGCCATGGAATATCAAGGGATATATCTGCCTGAGTTCCTCGATTGCCTGGGGATTTCTCACCCTTCTTCTCACGGAAATACTTCACCATCCTGTGGAACAGTTTGTTTTATCTTTTCCTCCTTTGGCAGAAGTATGGGCGGTATGCCTGGTAACCCTGTGCTTTGCCTTGGATACAGCCCAATCCGTGCGGACGGCCCTGGATCTGGCCCGTATTCTGGAATCCATGACTCGGATCCGCGGGGAGTGGGATGAGCTTCAAGTGCAGATCGCATTGCTAAAGGCAGAGGCAAAAGATGAGGCTGCTGCCCGGCTTCTTCAGCTGCAGGCTAATGCCTCAGAAGCTGCTGTCCGTCAGAAAATACATTTGGAACAAATGACCGGACGCGTGGGAGAACTTTACGAAAAAAGAAGGGAGCTCCTTTCCCGTATGGGTTCCCGTCATAGGAACCTTCTGTTAGGCAATCCATCTGCTACTTCTTTCCATTTCGGCCAGGCATTTCTGGAATTAAAACATCTGTTGGATGAAAAAAGAAAGTAAGAGGCGACATCTAAAAACCGGTTCCTTCCCAGTTATAAAAAATCATTTGGGAAAGAACCGGTTTTCGATTTACATCATCTGATCCACCATCGCCATCACAGCTGCTCCCAGCTCCTCAGACTTGGCATCAGCGTCCTCCATGGAGGTTCCCTTTACTCCATAATAGAACTTGATCTTAGGCTCTGTGCCGGAAGGTCTCACGCAGATCCACGCACCGTCCTCCAGGTCATAATAGAGCACATTGGAGGCAGGAAGTCCGGTGGGCTTCACCGCTCCTGAAGCCATATCCTTGATGGAATCTAACTTATAATCCCTTGCAGACAGAACCCGGTATCCTCCTACCTGCTCCGGAGTGTTATTGCGCAGCTGCTCCATAATGGACTGGATCTTCGCCAGTCCCTCAATCCCTGACAAGCCGATGGATTTTACCGCATCCTTATAATAGCCATATTTCTCATACATGGCTGTCATGGCATCCCAGAGAGTCATTCCCTTCTGCTTATAGTAAGCTGCTGCCTCGCAAAGCGCCGCTGTAGCGGAAATAGCGTCCTTGTCCCGGGCATAGGTTCCGATGAGGCAGCCGTAGCTCTCCTCCATGCCAAAGAGATAGGTTCCCTTTCCGGTATGCTCATTTTTCAGGATCTGCTGACCGATCCACTTAAATCCAGTCAGCACTTCGATCAGCTCACAGCCATAGGATTTTGCCACTGCATCGATCAGGTTGGTGGATACGATGGATTTTACTACCTGTCCATCAGAGGGGATCTTTCCGGCTTCCTTTTTCTGGCTCAGCACATACTCGCACAGCAGGGAGCCGGACATATTTCCTGTAAGGGGGATATAATCGCCGGACTTCGTATCCTTTACGTACACGCCCAAACGGTCTGCGTCCGGGTCGGTAGCCAGCACCAGATCTGCGTTCTTTTCCTTCGCCAGGGCCAGTCCCAGGGCAAATGCCTCTGCTGCCTCCGGGTTTGGATAGCTGACAGTAGGGAAATTGCCGTCAGGAAGCTCCTGCTCCGGCACTACATAAACATGGGTAAATCCCAATTCCTTCATCACCCGTCTGGCTGGGATATTTCCTGTTCCGTGGAGAGGGGTGTATACAATGGTGATCTGATCCTGCATCTCATCGATGGCCTTCTGGTTCACTACCTGGGCTTTGACCTGCGCAATGTACTTGTCATCGATCTCTTTGCCGATCACTTCGTATTTGCCTGCTGCCCTGGCGGAGGCCTCGTCGGTGGTCTTCACAGTGGAGAGATCCTCAATTGCCAGAACCTCCTCTGTCACTCCCTTATCATGAGGCGGCGTAAACTGGGCTCCATCCTCCCAGTACACCTTATAACCATTGTATTCCGGCGGGTTATGGCTGGCTGTAATATTGATTCCGGCGATACAGCCCAACTCTCTCACTGCGAAGGACAGCTCCGGCGTAGGGCGGAGGGATTCAAATTTGTATGCCTTAATTCCGTTGGCCGCCAGGGTCATTGCCGCCTCCATCGCAAACTCCGGAGACATGCGGCGGGAATCGTAAGCGATGGCAACCCCCTTATGGGCGCCCCCCTGCTTGATAATGTAATTCGCTAACCCCTGGGTGGCACGGCGCACCACATAAATATTCATACGGTTGATCCCGGCTCCGATGATCCCCCGAAGGCCCGCGGTTCCAAACTCCAGATCCATATAGAAGCGTTCTTTGATCTCATTTTCATCGTCTGCGATGGCCCGAAGCTCTGCCTTGGTATCTTCATCGAAATATGGGTTTGACAACCATTCCTGGTAGATCTTCATGTAATCTTTCATCTCGTAATCCCTCCTGAACTATGATAATCCCCGGCTGCCGAAGGAGCAGTCTTTATGGCTCTTATTATACTATATCTGGAAACTGGGTACAAGGGGGGATTCCCTGAATTTGTAAGGAGCCAAACCAGCAATTGTTTATGGCTTCTGTGAGCAGTGACCCGCAGTTCTGCTTCATTGGACAGATGGCCCCAGACAGCCCTTTTGCTATGACCCACAGGAGGTTCGCAGGCGTTCCAAAAATCTGCCCCTGGCCTTTTCCTGCTGCACCAGGCCGGAAATCTTCTCCGTACTTTTCGCAGGGATCCACGCCTTATTTGTATTATAGTAGAAATTCAGCTGTTTCCAATATTTCTCCGGATAGAGAAACAGATAATACAGACAGGCCCGCTCCCGGCTCTCCATAGGAAGCACCTTCTGGTAGGCGTCCAGCATAGACAGGCCTAAATCCTGATTCCATCCGTGTTTTTCCATTACCTTTCTCATAAAGCGGTACAGATCCAATGCCTGGATCCCTATGTGCATACGGTTATACTCGATCACCGCCGTATAGTCCGCCCCCATGAGGACATGGTGCTGATCCAGATCCCCGTGACACAGATACAGGGGCTTGCTTTTCTCTCCCTCCCAAAGGCCTCTCAGTCCCTTCTCTGCCTCCAAGGCCTGGCTGTAGAACAAGTCGTAGCTTCCGATCACATGCAGCTCAAATTCTGTCTTTCCCTGTCTTCCCCTGATATACGTGCGGACCCGGCGCATCTCCCGGTTGTGGCGGGCCATCTCGTCCTCAGGAGGTGCAGCCAGAATGGATCCCAGATTCCATTCCTCTTTCCGGGGGATCCCCCGAAGCTGACTGTGGAGCATGGCCAGCCGGGACAGCGCCTTTCGTATCTCATACCCGTCCCTGATGTCACACTCCCGGTCAGAAAACCATCTTTTTACAATATAGCGTACTCCATCCCCTGCGGCGGTAAGCAGGCTTCCCTCCCGATTCCTCACATACTGATCGGCTCTCAGGCTGGTGCGGGTATCCAGACTCTCCAGTACCTCGTCCTCAAATTCCAGCCGCTTTAGGGTCCCCCGGTATTCTTTTAACAGCATAAGCCCCTGATCTGTCTCACAGATCCAGGCCCCCCGCCCTTTTCTCACCGCCCTCACTTCCACATCGTACTGTTCCAGCGCTTCTGTATATCTCTCATTCATTTTAAAACCCCTCCACACTCCGGGCCGGATGACGGCCCTCTGCTGCTTACACTTTTTGAACGGTTACAAACACACTCTAAGGTATGTGGGATAAAAGGGCATTATGACGGGAATGGTACAATGCTCCTGAATTTAAACTTTCTTCCTAACTGATGAGGAAAAAATGGATTTGTGCGCGGCCCGCAAACAAGCTATACTGATGACAGATGTAATCCATCTGATTCCAATGTTTTTCAGAGAAAGGAGCATTCAGCAATGAAGAAATTTTCAGTAGTAATCGCAGGAGGCGGAAGCACTTATACGCCAGAGATCATCCTTATGCTTTTGGATAATCTTGACAAGCTTCCCCTTCGCGCCATCAAGCTCTATGACAATGATGAGGAGCGCCAGAATAAGCTGGCCCGCGCCTGCGAGATCATCGTAAAGGAGAAGGATCCCGAGATCGAATTTTTAGCTACCTCTGACCCAGAGACTGCCTACACAGACGTTGATTTCTGTCTGGCCCATATCCGTGTGGGACAGCTTCCTATGAGGGAGAAGGACGAGCAGATCGCGTTAAAGTACGGCGTTGTAGGTCAGGAGACCTGCGGCCCAGGCGGTATTGCCTACGGCATGCGTTCCATTGGAGGCGTTCTTGAGAATATTGACTATATGGAGAAATACTCTCCTAACTGCTGGATGCTCAATTACTCCAACCCTGCCGCCATTGTAGCCGAAGCCTGCAGGAGACTGCGCCCCAACTCCAGAGTCATCAATATCTGCGATATGCCCATCGGCCTGGAGAACAGCATCGCCAAGATCCTGGGCTTTGAGAGCCGCAAGGATATGACCATCCGCTACTATGGACTGAACCACTTTGGCTGGTATACCTCCATCAAGGATAAGGACGGAAACGAGTACATCGACAAGCTCATTGAGCATGAGTTAAAGTACGGCAATGTAATGTCAGATCAGGATGCCTCTGACTTCACGGATAACAGCTGGATGGAGACAGCCCGGAAGGTAAAGGATATTGTTACCCTGGATCCCACCCATTCCCCTAACTCCTATCTCCAGTATTATCTGTTCCCCGATGATATGGTGGCTCACTCCGATCCCCATTACACCAGGGCACGTCAGGTAATCGACACCCGTGAAAAGAGAGTGTTCGGGGAATGTGCCCGCATCGCTGAGGCAGGAACCTCTGAGGGAACCAGCTTGCAGATCGGCATCCATGCCAGCTTTATCGTAGACCTGGCAACGGCCCTGGCCTACAACACAGGCGAGCGTATGCTGCTGATCGTGGAAAACAATGGAGCGATTGAGAATTTCTCACCGGATGCCATGGTAGAGATCCCATGTATCGTGGGCAAGGATGGCTATGAGCCTTTATCCGTAGGAAAAATCCCTACCTTCCAGAAGGGACTGATGGAGGAGCAGGTGGCTGTGGAGAAGCTGGCCGTGGACGCATGGATCGAGGGAAGCTACCACAAGCTGTGGCAGGCATTTACCCTGTCCAAGATCGTTCCAAGCGCCAATGTAGCAAAGAAGCTGCTTGATGAGTACATCGAAGCAAATAAGGGATACTGGCCGGAATTAAAGTAATCCGGCCCAGTATCACCGTCGACAGACAAACCTTGGGGTTCTGCGTTTTGCAGTAAACACAGGGGGAACAAAAAGCGCTGCAATAAGAAGGAGGAAACGGAAATGGTAAACATTGAAAAGATGGCAGAGACCGCCATGTATATCGTCACCTATGCGGGGACTGCGAAATCCTGTTATATGAACGGCCTTTCCGAAGCAAAAAAGGGAAACTTTGAGAAGGCAAAAGAGCTCTTAAAGGAAGGCGATAAAAGCCTGGCCGAGGCGCACCACTCTCACGTAGGCGTGCTGGAGGAGGAGGTAACGACTCTCACTCCCCAGATCTCCCTTCTGATGTGCCACGCCGAGGATCAGATCATGAGCGCAGAGACATTAAAGACCGTGATCATTGAGCTGATCGAACTGTATCAGAGAAAGGAGAACTAAATTATGGAAATTCAGCCACAGGACTATAATATTTGGGCAACAGCTGTTACAAAAAATGGATTTGCAGCAGATGAGATCATCTCCTGCCTGCAGAAATCCATCCGCAGGGCTATGGAGGAGGAGGCCTGCCAGTACGCTTACGAGCTGTACACCTCCGGCCCCGTATTCCTGGAGAAGCTCTGGCGCAGACTGCTGACCATCTCCGTTGAGGATATTGGATTCGGCAACCTGGATGCAGCCGTATACGTAAACGCCATGAACGAGATGCGCAAAAACTTCCCCTATGACGACGGCGATCAGCCCATGTATTTTATCCATGCGATCCGCATCCTCTGCTCCAGCAACAAAGACCGCTCCAGCGACTTCTTAAAGAACATCATCATCAAAGAAGCTGCCATGGGCAAGAAACCGGAGATTATGGATCTGGCTCTGGACAAGCACACCATCAGAGGAAAAGCGATGGGGCGGGGTTCCAAACATTTCTTTGAGGAAGCCTGCAAGGTAACACCTCAGATCCCTGTAGAAAACGACTACAGAGAGCGCTATGGAAAGATCCTGGAAACATATGATCCTTCCAAAAATGTACCGGGCGCATTCAAATTCAATCCCGGACAGGCATAATTGGATTCTTACAGACTAAAAAGGCCGTGACCTGGCTGTTTGATATGTCCTCTGTCAGCGAACAGAGAACTGTCAGTTTGCCAGGTCACGGCTTTTTTCTCATCCCTTATTCTTTTGAGCAGGCAGAGCCAAAGCTTTCCGCTCCAAACTCCTCTTATTCCCTACAGTCCCAGCTCCTCCAGCCGCATAACAGCCCCCAAAAGGGCAGTTTCGATCATGCTTGAAAAAGATTCCTGCCGCTCTCTGGCAGAGAGTTTTTCCTTCGTAACTGCGTGATCGCTGACGGTCAAAAGGGCAGCTGCCTGTTTTTCTGCATGGGCGGCCACATGGAACAGGGCAAAACTCTCCATCTCCTCCGCCACACAGCCCAGCTGATCCCGAAGCCTGAAATTGATCTCTTTGTCCGTCTTATAAAAGCTGTCTGTGGTGTGGACTTTCACCTGCTTTAACTCCCGGCCGCAGAGCCCGGCCCCTTTCTTTAACAGAGCGCTCAAATGCTCTGACGGATATGCGGTATCTCCCTCAAAACCGCTGTAAGCCCGTGCAAAGGAGGATTCGCTCCAGGAGGATCCTATGAGGAGAAGCTCTCCCATTCTCACCTCTTCTGAAAAAGCTCCGCAGGATCCCACCCGTATGATGGAATCCACTCCATATTTGCAATAAAGCTCATGGACATAGATACCAGTAGAGGGGCAGCCCATGCCGCCCCCCATAACCGATATTCTATGGCCCTTATACCATCCGGTGTAGCCCAGCATGTTCCGCACCTGGTTAAACAGCTGGCTTCCCTCCATATATTCCTTCGCGATCCGCTCAGCCCTAAGGGGATCCCCCGGCATCAATACAACCGGAGCGATCTCCTCAAGGCTGGCCTCGTTGTGAATGGTCGCCATTGATATCCTCCTTTATTTTGCCAGAAGGCCTTTTGCCTGCTTTAAGGCTGCTTCTCCATCAGCCATTGCGTAAACCCGCATATCCACAGCGGCTGTTGGAACCTCTACTGCCTCAGCAATCTCATCCACTGCATGCATGAGCTGCGGGCCTACCAGGCATACATCCCATTCTCCGGCCTCATCCTCTGCCGCTGCGCTGCTGACAGCCTTGATCACCAGCTCCTCTCCCTGGGAAGCTGCGTAATCTTTCATCTTCTTCACCAAAATCGAGCTTGACATACCTGCGTTGCATACAACTAAAACCTTCATGACATTTCCTCCTGCTAAATTTTTATAAATGATCGTAACTATTTATTTTTAACTGTTCCAATACTTCCTGACCGCTGGACGCTTTCTGAATCCGCTCTGCCAGCCCTGGATTCTTCCACTGCTTCCTGAGGAAGCTGTAGACAGCCTCCTGGCGTGAATATTTTCCCGGAGCAAAAGCGCACACCATTGCCACTTTCACCGACGCCCTCTTTCCTCTTGCTGCCACCAGGGAGATTCCATCCTTTTGATCCCCCTTGCATACAGAACGCAGAAAAGCAAAGCCGTTCATAACCGGGCTTTTGTACCACTTCTCTTTTTCCATAATATAGGAAAAATGCTGTTTCCCGTTCTGTATACATCCTGTCTGTTCCAACTTCTCACAGCCTGCCAGGATCATTTCCTCTAAAGATGGCTCCCCCTCCAGAAACATAACCCTTTCTTCGCTGAAAAAACGGCTCATCACATACTCGGTCTGTTTCTTTAAGGATAATTCCTCAATGAACGCTCTCAGGCGTCCTCCCTCCTCCTCAGAAAAAAGAGAGGACAGTATGATCTGTGGGATCGGAGACTGTATATTGATAGGGGCTGCAGCCAAAAGCAGATCCGGCTGTTTTTTCTCTATGGCTTCCTCCAGAAGATACCTGGGACAGGAACCGCACAGCTGCACATTTTCAGCAAAATGTTCTTCAATCCAGCGGCATATACTGTAAAAAAATCCGTAGTCTGCCCCCACGATCATCTGAATACGCACGGGAGGCCTGACAATGGGACACAGGGCTTCCACATATCCGGCCATGCGCCTCAGCTCTGCAGGAGCCACATTTTTTCCATAACGCTCCCGGATCAAAACAGCCAGAGGCAGCATCGCTCCAAAGGAACCCCGGCGTATATCCTCCTCTGCCCTGGAATCCAGATCAAAAAGCTGTGCTCCCAGTTTTACCCTGCGGATCAATCCCTTCAGATCCTGAAAGAAGGCCCCAAAAAGCTCCGGCCTTCCGCCTCCCTCTGCCACAGACACTTGATTCTGCTCCTGAAGCTGCCGGTCAAAGGCAGCTGCAATCTCAAAGGCCTCCCTGTCATCTTCCCTCTCTCCCACAGGAAATCCAGCAGCCAGGATAAAATCATAGAGAAAGGAAAGATCACATGGTTCCAGCTCCAAAAACAGGCTCTGATCCATGTACCTGAGAAAATGGCTCAGGGGATCATCGGGCAGATCCCCTTCCTTTGTTTCCAGAAAATGTGCTTCCTCCCTGCGCATATTGATATAAAAGATCAGCCAGGAGGCAACATAAAGCACGGTATCGGGAATCTCAAGCTTCTGCTCCCGACAGTATTTTACCGTATAACCGTAAAAAGTATAAATCTCACTCAAATTGACGATCCCTCTCATCCAGTGAAGGAGAAGGCCATCCATCATCTGGCTGCTGGACATAACGCAGCTGGAGATGAGACGAAAGATCAGACGCAGGATCTCATACTCTGTAGCCTCAATATAAAGGCAGTGGCTTCGCATCACAAGACCATCAAAGTCACATTGGTCATGGAGCATAGTCCTCAGATGCACAAAATCTTTATAAAGGGTCTGCTCGGACACACAGAACCGGTCTGCGATCTGATCCAGACGGATACCAGGACGCCCCAGGATCCGCCCCATAATCGCCAGACGCCTCTCCTGAGGCGTCTGAATCTGCCAGTTTGTATCCGGAGCCGTCTGATCTTCCAACAGACTGATCACACGGCTCCGGTAATGATCTGGTATAAAATATCCCTCCCGCTGAGAGGCGCAGATCCGCACCTCAAACTCCTTCAGCCATCTATTTATATCTGCAATATCATTGCGTATGGTCTTTCCGCTGACCCGCAAAAGCTCTGAAAGCTGATGTCCGGCTACTCCCGCGGGGTGGCCCAGGATGTAGCGCACGATCGTTTTCTGACGCATTGACAGCAAATGACTCACTCCTTTTGCTGTCAGTATACCATATCAGTCCTTAACGCGCCAGACTATGTTTATCTTGGGTTTATGCGTTTTCTGCCTCTTTTTTCAGCTCATCTGCTTCCATCATCTTAAAGAATGGGTAGTAGATCGCTGTCATAAGGATTACATTGAGAACTGCCATCACAGCTGCCTTCCAATCCAGGGTCAGAAGGAATGCCTGGAATCCCGGAGGCAAAAATCCAGGAGACTCCCATAAGGGCAGGCCCACCAGACCAGTGGACATGGCCAGGTAGTTCATAGCTGCAATGATCACAGGGCCGAACACAAAGGGGATCATTAAGAATGGGTTCATAATGATCGGTGTTCCAAAAATAATGGGCTCATTGATACCGAACAGAGAGGGGATGATACCCACACGTCCAATGGTTTTTAAGGACTTAGCCTTGGAGAACATCATAAGGAGCACCAGTCCCAGAGTAATACCGGAACCGCTGACCTGTAAAAATCCATAGTAGAAGCCAAATGTAAATACATGGGTTGGATCCTGTCCTGCCGCTACAGCCGCTGCGTTGGCAGTTGCGTTGGCGATGGCAAAAGGAGCCCACACGCTGGAGGTGATCGCCGGCCCGTGAAGTCCGAACATCCACAGAAGCTGTGTCAGGAATACCACCAGCATAACCATAGGAAGGCTGTCCATGGAAGCAATGGCAGGAGCCAGAACCTTCATGATAACCTGTGGGAATACCATTCCTGCTGTGCTCTGGCACAGGGAGGCTACGCCTGTGGCGATCACCGTCTCAATGATCAGAGGGATCAGGATGGAGAAGCTGTCCGCTACCATAGGAGGAACGCTCTCCGGCATCTTGATGGTCAGGTGGTACTTATCGCACAGACGCACCACTTCCACCGCGAAGATGGCGGATATAATGGCTGTAAACAGGCCCTCAGCCGCCAGATAGGTCACCATCCATGTTCCGTCTTCTGTAACCGTGACGGACAGGATCAGATGTACCAGGATTGCTGAAGCACCGATCAGCACATTTTTGATCTTATAGCGCTTTGCCAGGGAATTAGCAATATACAGCGCCGCATACAGCGACATGATGTTGGTTGTAAAGTAAGTTGGGAACGTAAGGATGCTGTTGTGGGCGTTGACCCATTCCATCAGCCCTCCTCCTACCAGGTTTCCAATACCTGTGGGTACGAGGCAGAAGGAGCCGATGATAATGATAGGCACAATGCCCACGATGCCGTCTTTTACTGCCTGAAGGTGCTTCTGTTTCTCCAGAACCCTGGCAATGGGCATCAACCATTTTTCCAGCCACTTTTGAAGATTACTCATAGTAGAAATCCCTCCTGAGAATTGATGTGCCCCCAATCTTCTCTTCCGCTGGCTGCTTGAAAGAAGATATGGGGAAACACATGTGAATTTTGTCTAAAACAATTATAAAATAGGAGAGATTTTATCACAAATAATTAAATTCCTCAGAACGAAGGTAATTTTTGAAATGCAGATGTTTGATTTTCGTTTGATTTTAATGTCTCCATTGGAGATGGTGGAGCTGACCGCTTAACTCCATTTTCTCAAAACCGTTCTGCCGCAGGGCTTCATAGAGCACCACCGCGGCTGAATTGGACAGATTTAAGGAACGGATATCCCCCCACATGGGGATACGGATGCAGCGTTCCTCATTATCCACCAGGATCTCCTCCGGGATCCCGGCGCTCTCCTTTCCGAACATGAGATAGCAGTCCGGGGAGTAGGAAACCTCGGAATAGACTTTATGGGCCTTGGTAGTGGCAAAATACATATTTCCCTTTGCCTCAGGATTGCGGTCCAAAAAGTCCTGATAATCGCTGTAGACCGTTACGTCCAGCTTATCCCAGTAATCCAGGCCGGCCCTCTTTAAGGCTTTTTCATTTAACTTAAAACCCAACGGCTCGATCAGGTGGAGACGTGTATTGGTCGCTACGCAGGTACGCCCGATGTTCCCTGTATTAGAGGGCATTTCCGGCTCCAGAAGTACAATATTCATCATAGGACTATTCCTTTCCGTCCAGACGCTTCACAAACCGCTCCATACGTCCCAGGGCTTCCTTCAAATTCTTTAAGGAGTAAGCGTAGGAGACGCGGATAAAGCCCTCGCCGCAGGCTCCAAAGGCGGTTCCGGGAACCACAGCCACCTTCTCCTCCTCCAGGAACCTGGTTGCAAATTCTTCGGAGGTCATGCCGAAACGGCTGATATTGGGGAAGGTGTAGAAGGCGCCCATGGGTTCAAAGCAGTCCAGCCCCATTTCCCGGTAAGCATTCATGAGGAAGCGCCTTCTCTGGTTATAGGAATCCCGCATCATAGCCACATCCTTATCCCCCTCCCGCATAGCGGACACGGCCGCATACTGGCTGGTGGTGGGGGCGCACATGATGGCGTACTGATGGATCTTTAACATCTGTTCTAAAATCATATGGGGAGCCGCCGCATACCCGAGACGCCATCCTGTCATGGCATATGCCTTGGAGAATCCGTTGATCAATACCGTCCTTTCCTTCATTCCCGGGAAGGAAGCGATGGTCACATGCCGTTTTCCATTGTAGGTCAGCTCGGAATAAATCTCATCGGAGATCACAAAGAGATCGTGTTCCTCAACGATTTTTACAATTTCTTCTAATTCTTCCCGTTCCATGATGGCCCCGGTGGGGTTATTGGGAAATGGGAGGATCAATATCTTCGTCTTATCCGTCAGCTTTTCCAGAAGCTTTTCCGGTGTGAGCTTAAACTGATCCTTCTCCTCCAGCTGTATCGTCACCGGCACGCCGTCTGCCAAGGTAACACAGGGCATATAGGACACATAGCATGGCTCCGGGATCAGAACCTCGTCACCGGGATTTAACATGGCCCTCAGAGCAATGTCAATGGCCTCGCTGCCTCCTACCGTCACCATTACCTCGGTGTCCGGATCGTATGTAACGTCACAGCGGCGCTTTAAGTAAGCGCATATTTCCTCCTTCAGAGGCTTTAAGCCTGCATTGGAGGTATAGAAGGTACGTCCCTTCTCCAGGGAATAGATCCCCTCCTCCCGGATATGCCAGGGAGTCTCAAAATCAGGCTCGCCTACGCCCAGGGAAATGGCGTCCTTCATCTCGCTTACAATATCAAAAAACTTACGGATCCCTGAAGGGGGTATGGTTACGATTTTATCGGATAATGGGTTTCTCATGGGGTGATCAGCATCCTTTCGTCTTGTACCGGTTCCGTAATGATCGTGCCGTGGTCTTTATATTTTTTCAGGACAAAATGAGTGGCAGTGCTGAGAACAGATTCCATAGGCCCCAGCTTCTCAGAGACAAACTGAGCGATCTGACGCATGGTCTTTCCCTCAATAAACACGGTAAAGTCATAAGCGCCGCTCATAAGATACACGGCCTCCACCTCGCTGTACTGATAGATGCGCTCTGCGATCTTATCAAATCCCATACCTCTCTGTGGAGTCACCTTCACCTCGATCAGAGCCACAACCTTCTCATCGCTTGTGTTGTCCCAGTTGATCAGAGTGTGGTAACCGCAGATAATATGCTCTTTTTCCATCTCCGCAATCTCGTTTGCCACCGCGATCTCACTTTCTCCCAGCAACACTGCCAGATCCTTTAGATCAATACGGCTGTTCTTTTCGATCACTGCAAGTATCTTTTCTCTCATAGCCTGTCATTCCTCCTATCTTTCATTCCTTTTTTCAGCTCCTGCCTGAACTGCCGCCTAAAATCCGGTAAAGTTCATCCGGCCTGGGGCGTTCCAGAAATCCTGCGCTCTCCGCTCCATGGCGGATCTGCCGTGCTTCCCCTTCCGTCACCATTCCAATGACCTGAGCCTCTATTCCCTGTTCCTTCAAACGCTTCACCAGCTGCAGCCCGTGATCCGATGCCAAAAGCAGACAGCCGGAGCTGTCCAGGCGGTAAGGGTTCAGCTCAAAAAACTCGCACACCTCCACCGTCACCTGCTTCATGGGAAGCTGCCTGAGATCTACGTCGATCCCGGCATGGAATACTCCTGAAAAATTCCAGAGGGCAGCTAAAACGCCGCCCTCCCCTGCATACTCAAAGGCAGTAAAGGAGCTGTTTTTCTCCCTCTGCTCTCCCTTGATCCATTGATCCGCCTCAAAATGCCCCGGCTCTCCCAGGGAGCGAAAAAATCCTTCCGGAAAGTGAAGAAGGAGCTCCTTCCTCTTTTCTTCCCATATTTTTACCGTTCCTGCCAGACCCGTGTACCCTGCCATAACCAGATCCTGGCCTGGTTTCATGGATCCGTCCCGCTTCTCAAATCCGCCAGGTCCCTGGCCTGCCGTCCTCATGATCCTTCCCCCAAAGGAGCGATCACCGGAGCGCCGGGCTGAGCAGGCGGAGGCGTCGGCGAAGCCGGTGCGGGAGGTGCTGGTTCAGCTGATCCGGAAGGAGCCAAAGCCCCTGGCTGAGTACCTCCGCCGGACGCTGCCTCTCCCGGCCCGCCGCCGGGACTTCCTGCCGGGCCGCTCACACCCGGTCCGCCGTCATCTCCTGTAACAGGAGCAGATGGCGTGGGCTCTGTCTGAGCCGGAGGTATCTCTGTGGGGATACCCTCTCCCGGAAGGACGGGAGCTGCAGCGGGAAGCTCCGGCCCCACCCGGTAAATAGCCTTGGAAGCGTTGTATGTGTCTTTGTTCAACAGAGTTCTCTCCTGTTCCACTCCATCCACTGTAACTACCTTCCAAAGCCTGGATTTCTTTCCGGTATGGGCAGACTGAACCCTCACCTTAGCGCCCGGAGCCAGGCTGTTGTCCACAATGAGCTGAGGCTCTCCCGGGCTGGTAGTTCCCAGCGTCTCAGACACATACTCTACCTTTCTGTTGGCCGGCCTTGTCTCCTTGCCGTAAATCGTAAAGGTCAGCTTTTTTCCGGCTGTATAGCCCTCCACATAAATGGGAGTGCTGTAGTTATTTTTGATCTTAATATCCTTGTAGGTTCCTGCAATGGCCGCATCCCTGGAAGCCGGCACATAGGTAACGATCATAGAATGGTTCTGTCTCTGGACGATCTCCACCTCTGATTCCAGAGCCGCATTGTACAGGGTCGTAGCGATCTGACACACGCCTCCCCCGATGCTGTCCACTACCTGGCCATTCTCATAGGCTGCCGCTGTCTTATAGCCGTTGGCTGTAGTAAAAGGCTGAAGGCACTCGTAGCCGGACAGTACTTCTCCCGGCATCAGCACATGGCCATTAATCTTAGCTGCCCCAACAGTCAGATTGGTAGAGCGGGCTGCGCCGCTGCTGCTGAAATCCGTGGTATAGGTCCCTAAAACATCCTGGATCGTAGCCAGCGCCTCTGTGGTAATATCCGGCTCCTTTTGGGTAATGGAAGCGGTGACAAACACGGGTTCCATCGGCCCGCCCTGAAGGGCCTCGTTAATAGCAGCCTCTGTAGCCTCAATATCTACCGTCTGTCCCACAGACGAATCTGTAATGACAAACTGGCCGTTTTCCCTGGTAATGGAAGCATTCTGCGGCTCGGCGGTCAGTCCCTGGCACTGAGTCTGTACAAAATTCCTCACCGCTTCGCCATCCACTCCTGTCTCTAGCGAAATATCCACAGGAGCTGCCGACAGATCCTTTTGGATCATATACTGGCGGATCAGGCTCCCTCCCGCATAGGTATCCGCGGCCTCATCCACAGCCTCCGGATTAGCCCAGTGAAAGCCCAACTCCTTTGCAGTGGAGGCAACCTCCTGTCCGCCCACATCCAAGGTCACTGGCTGGGAAGCCATACTGTCCACATGGGCCTGTACTGCCTCCCTGGCCTCATCCGCCGTCATACCGGCTAATTCCTGTCCGCCCGCCGTCAAACCGGAGGGAAATACAGGAGCCGCCCACCCATCAGAGGGAAACGCGCCGGACAGCAGCAGGCCCAGAAAGGCTGCCAGCCCAACATTTCCGATTGGATTTCTCATATACTCTCCTCTTTCAAACAAATGCGGCATTAATACATCAGGGCGCTCAGGACCATGGGCACGATCATTGCCAGCACTAACAGAACAACGATCACCGTTGAAATGATCTTCTTTATCTTTGGATCTCTCATATGAAACATGATACATTCACCTCTTTTACTAATATACCCCGCCAGGTTCTTTTTTCTTCACCCGGCCGTACTGTGAAAGGATTTGATCCACCATTCTGGAAGCCTCGCTGCGGCTCATGGCGTCAATCTGCACAGTTACGTCTATTCTATGACATTTTATTAAATCATGCAAGTATTCTTTTTGCCTCTTTGTGGCTGGCTGATCCCGCTTTGCCTTGTAAATCAGCGCTTTCGGCTCAAAGAGCTCCGGCCGCTCTGACGCGTAGCGCCTTGCCAGCTCCTGATACAAAAAATGGGCAGACTCGGCATCGGCCTCGGCTCTGTGGGCCAAGGTCTGGGATACCCCATAAAAAGCGCAGGCACTTCCTAAATTCTTTTTTTCCTGTGCCGGCATAAACTGGCGGCTCAGCCTTAATGTGTCAATGCCCTCGCAGGAAAATTCCAGCTTTTCATTTACAGCTGCCCGCTTTAAAAAGCTGTAGTCAAACAGAATATTATGCCCCAACAGAGGAAGTTTTCCACAAAAATCTACCACCTGGCCAATCATATCCCCAATCACAGGGGCATTCTCCACCATCGGATCTGTAATCCCTGTAAGCTCTGTGATACGCTCCCCCAGCAGGCGGCATGGATTGACTAAGGTGACAAAGCGGTCGGTGATCTGTCCCTCCACCACCTTTAAGGCTGCTATCTCTATTATTTTCTCTGTTTTTGCCTCTAGTCCCGTTGTCTCCAGATCCAGGGCAATATAGGAATGGGTCATGACTCTCCCTCCCTTCCCGCTTGTATACAAAAGCTTCTGGCATTGTAGGTCAGGGGATCCCGGTTTTTATAGTCGAACAGGATCATACTTCCGTCTCCCATAACCTCCACATGAGCCATTTTCCCCATCTGCCTGGAATCGTATCCTGCGTAATCTGTAAGATAAACAGGTTTTTCCTCCTCTCCCCTAAAAAAGTCCCTCACCGCCTCCTTATAGGGGGACTGATCCCTGGCAAAGAAAGGGCGGCTCTTGACATTCTCCCTGAGGTATAAGTCATACATGAGAAGATCCCGGAAGCGTTCTGCCCGGCTCTGCCGAGCTGGCTGATCCGGACGTTCTGGCTGATCTGGACGCTCTGGCTGATCTGCCTGATCTGACTGTCCGACCCTTTCCAGGATCATTTGATACAGGATTTCATATCGGGCCAGACGGCTGTGATTCACACCCGTAAGCCCCTTTTTCCTATAATAATCCGCCATGCCAAGAAACATATGGTAGGGGGAATCATATTCTTCCAAAAGAGCTTCCAATGTATGGGAAAACTGGCTGCTGTTATAGTAGACCTCCACCATCTCCTCTACGCCCTTCAACTCCAAAATATCATCGTAGGAGAGCCATCTGGTAAAGAATACCTCATAGGGCGGCCGCCCGGAGCAGGAAAGGCCGTAGGAGGAGGCCATTTCCGCCATATAAGATCCCTTTAATACCTTCAGAAAGCCAAGCTGCAGCTGATCCGGCTTCATGGCATATACATCGTCAAAGGAGCGGCGAAAGCTGGCCAGATCCTCCTCAGGGAGCCCGGCAATCAGATCCAGATGCTGATGGACATTATGCCCTTCCCGTATGATCCCGGTGATCCGGCGGATCTGCTCAATATCCGTCCTGCGCCGGATAGCCTCCAATGCAGAAGGATTGGTGGACTGTACTCCGATCTCCAGCTGGATCAGCCCCGGCCTCATGGTTCCAAGAAGCTCCATCTCCTCCTGATCCAACAGGTCGGCTGCGATCTCAAAATGAAAATTGGTGATGCCATTGTCATTTTCTTTGATGAACTGCCAGATCGCCATGGCGTGTTTCTTATTGCAGTTAAAGGTTCGATCCACAAATTTTACCTGTGGGACTTCTGCCTTTAAAAAGTAAGCCAATTCCTCCCTCACCAGATCCAGTCTGCGAAAGCGCACGGTCTTATCGATGGAGGACAGGCAGTAGCTGCAGGAAAAAGGACAGCCCCGGCTGCTCTCATAGTAGATGATCCGATGTTCCAGCTCCTTCAGATCCATAAACCGGTAGGGGAAAGGGATCCGGCTCATATCCATCACCGGACGCCAGCCCGTATCTGCGAAAGAACCGTCCTCCCGGCGAAAGAAAAGCCCCTGAATATCTTCCAGAACTGCTGTATTTCCCGGCTGCTCTGTGATTTCCGATGCCGCTGTGTTTCCCGGCTTCTCTGTGTTTCCCGGCCCGGCAGTATCCCTCTCTCTCTGCCCATAATAGCAGGCCAGCTGGGCGAAGGTTTCCTCCCCTTCTCCCTTCATGATCCCTGTCACCTGGGGCATCCGGTTCAGGACTTCCCCGGCGTCAAAAGAAACCTCCGGCCCGCCCAGCCAAATAGGTATCCCCGGAAGAAGGGTTCCCAGATCCGCCGTCAGCTCCCTCACATACTGGATATTCCAGATATAGCAGGAAAAGGCGATCACGTCCGGTCTCCTTCGGTAAATATCCTTCAGAATGTCCTCCACCTGGTGATTGATGGTATACTCTGCCAGCTCCACCACAACAGCAGAGGAGGCGTCAGACAACGCCTCCCTCTCCTCTGAAAGCTTCCAATCCCCATAGGCTTTCAGGCTATAGATGCCCAGATTGGAATGAATATATTTTGCATTGACAGCAACAAGCAGAATTTTCATGGCTTACACCTCTAGCTCGATCTTGCGTCCCGTTGACTGATACTGGTAATATCTCACCCCCGCGGCATTGAGCATACGCTTGGAAGCGCGCACTGCCGGCGTATCCGCATACTTATCTTCCATATATACAATGGTCTTGATCCCTGCCTGGATAATCGCCTTTGCACACTCATTGCAGGGGAACAAGGTAACGTACAGCTTGCTTCCCTCCAGGCTTCCTCCCCGGTAATTGAGAATGGCATTCAGCTCACTATGGGTAGAATAGAAATATTTGGAATTATATGGATCCTCCTTTTCATGCTCTTTGCCCCACGGGAACTCATCATCCGAACAGCCCTTTGGAAAACCGTTGTAGCCCATGGACAGGATCTTATTGTCCTGGCTGACAATGCAGGCTCCCACCTGAGTACTGGGATCCTTCGAGCGCCGCCCGGACAATAGGGCCACACCCATAAAATATTCGTCCCATGTAATATAATCTGCCCGTTTACCTGTCATATCCGTCCCTCCTTATATCATAAACCTTTAACTTTATACTTTAATAATCTTATATCCCGCGGCCTTAGACAGACGGTTCATGATTGCCTGTCCCAGATGATCCTTGGGAAAACTCTCTGAAAATATGTAATCCACGCCCAGATCATCAAACTCCCGCAAAAGGGCGTACAGATTATGAGCCACCGATTCCTGGCTTCCCCTGGCCCCTATGCTGCGGATCTCGCCGACGCCATACCGGCTCCGGGATTCATCGGTGCAGATGATCCCTACCTTATATCCGGCCTCTGCCTTCTCTCTGGCCAGACGCTCCACAAAAGCGGTCATAACTGCCAGGCGCTCCTCTGTGACGCTCTCCGGGGCTGCCTCCATCTCCTCCGGCTCCACCAGGGTCAGGTCAGCCTTAGGAGCGTAATGCTTATACTTCATGCCAGGAGCTTTGGGCCTCAGATCCGGGGATACAGGCCCCAGGATAGCCGGGTCAATGGCCACCTCTCCCAGTACCTCCTCTAGCATCTCCATGGTGATGGCTCCGGGGCGCAGCACCGTAGGAACCGGCGAGGACACATCTACGATGGTAGATTCCACTCCGATCCCCACCGGGCCGCTATCTACGATCATATCGATTTTCCCGTTTAAGTCCTGCCACACATGATCCGCTGTGGTTGGGCTGGGACGTCCGGAGGTATTCGCACTGGGAGCCGCTACAGGCACTCCTGCCAAAGCGATCAGCCGGTTGGCAGTGGGATCGCTGGGCATACGGATTGCCACGGTGTCCAGTCCGCCGGTCGTTCCGTAAGGAACTACAGGGCTTTTTGGAAAAATAAGGGTAAGAGGGCCGGGCCAAAATGCTTCCATCAGCTTTTTCCCGGCCTCCGGTATCTGGGATACCAAAGGATCTACCTCTTTGATACAGGACACATGGGCGATGAGAGGATTGTCCGAAGGCCTTCCCTTCGCCGCATAAATCTTCTCTGCCGCCTTCTCATCCAGGGCATTTCCCCCCAGTCCATAAACCGTCTCTGTGGGGAAAGCCACCAGCCCGCCCTTTCTCAGGATACCCGCTGCCTCCTCAAGCTGTCCATCCTGTATATGATCTCTGTCTTTTATAATAATCCGTTTTGTCTCCATCGCTTTGCCTTACCTTCCCTGCTTTCGGCCGCAGCACTGACGGTAGCGCTTTCCGCTGCCGCAGGGGCATGGAGCGTCAGGGGAAATGTAGGCTTCTCTTGCCTCCAGCTCCGCCCGGCTGTAGCCGCAGTTTCCTACCGTCTTTGTCTCTCTCCAGACCTGTTCCATGATCTCGTCAAATCCCCTCATCTTTTCCTGGGAGTCCAGATTCAATCCGTAGTGCTCCATCACAGCCTCCACTCCCGCCGGAGTGGTTCCAAGACGTATATGGTTGTGGATGGAGGCGGCTGCTGCCTGGGCTGTTTCCTCGTCACAGCCGATCATGGACAGGAAAAATGCTCTCAGAGGGCGGATATGCTTCTTGCAGTCAACGGCTCCCTCCCTTGCGATCTCATCTACCTGGGCCGGAGTCGGGATACAGAACTCCTTTCCCTTTTGATGACGCCAGACCTCCTCATACCCATCACCCTTCATCAGATTCCAGTCCACAAAAGAATGATTCCAGAATGCAAAATCCGTCCAGATCCCCTTCATTTCCTGGTACAGGCCCAAAATCCCCTCTTCGTCCACATCACAGCCCACTCCTTTGCAGACGATCTCCACCTGGCCTGGGCGGGCCGCTCCATAAAGATACACAGCCGCCTTAATACAGTTCCAGACCGTATTGCAGATATGTCTTTTTTCATGGAACCCCTCATCCGCAAAGCTGCGGTAAAGCTGGATCACATCTGCGGGGATGATTACGCCCTTCTCAGTAAAAGCACAATAACCGCCGTAATTGAGGATTTCTAACGCGCCCCTGTCTCCGTCATACTCTCTGCCCTCCATCAGAGCCCCTTTCTCAAGTTCCCTGATGGTTTCGTCGCTGACTGTGCTGAAAAACCGGCTCATATAGTTCTTGGAAAGAAGCTTTTCCATAAGAGCTGAAATCAGCTGGCTCTTTCCCATATCGGAGTATCCGGGGATATGATGTACTTTGGCGGCATAGTTAAGGCTTTCCCGGTCCAGGCCAATGTAAAGCTCCTCCAGCTCCTCCACCAGCAGAGCTGTCTCCTCAAAATCACAATCTTCCCCGGCATCCAGATCCTGCAGGTTCTGGTTTACTTCCTCCATGTCAAACTCCAGAGAGCAGAAGGACTCAAACCATTCCTTTTTTTCCTTATATTCTGCATGATCCGGCTGAGATAATATTTCCATCATATCATAATATCCGTAAATGCCGCCGCAGTCTTCCGGAAGATTATCTCCCTTAAATTTCACCACCTGGGGGTAGGGCAGATCATACTCTACTTCCTTTTCAAACAAGATCTGATGCTCCCAGTAATCTCCAAAATCATAGGTGTATACAAAGCGGGGATTTTCCTCTATAAGAGCAGAAAGCATGGTATCCTCTCCGAGAAACTCTTCCTCCATAAAAAGATCCAGATCCTCCTCGTCCACATCTCTTACCAGGATCCCTGCTTTTTTAAATTCAAACTGGTGGAGATGATAATCCCACCAGCCAAAGGCCTCTTGAATCACCTGATGGAGCTGAAAAAATGTGGTCTGCTCCGGCACGATCACCCGTCTCCAAATGGGCGGCTTACTGCCTTTAATGGTAATTTTCAACTGATAACCTTTCATAAGGCCCTCCTTACGTATCTTTCTGTCGCTTTTCGCACATATCTATTTTCACACATCACATATGTGGGTATATCCATCGACCCGGCTTTTCAGCCTGACCGTATACCTGCTGTATATTTTCTATAGTATATATGGATTTTCCCTTATTTGCAAGGACATAGCTGAACGGTTACAAGATGTTCTCCCGTTTCTTCCAATAATATGCAAATCCTGCGGCATCCGCTAAAAACCAGCCGATGGGAACCGCCGCCCAGATACCTGCCACGCCAATGGAAGGGATGGCGGACAGGACATAAGCCAGCAGCACCCGGGTTCCCAGAGAGATCACTGTGAGAACCACAGACATCTCCGGCTTCCTCACCGCCCGGTACAGACCGTAAAGCAGGAACAAACAGCCGATCCCACAGTAAAATGCGCCCTCGATCCGCAGATACTGCACTCCCACTGACAAAATCTCCGTCTCCTGGGGCTGTACAAAGATCAGCATGAGAGGTTTGGCAAACAGACAGACGATCAAGGAAATAGCAAGGCAGAAAGCAAGGGAGACTGCCACTGCGCTTTTGATGCCCTTCTCCACACGCTCTTTTTTTCCTGCCCCAAAGTTCTGGGCGATAAAGGTAGAAAAAGCGTTTCCAAAATCCTGAACCGGCATATAGGCAAAGGAATCGATCTTCACCGCTGCCGCGAAGGCAGCCATGACCACGGCTCCAAAGCTGTTGACCAGGCCCTGGACCATGAGGATGCCAAAATTCATCACCGACTGCTGTACACAGGTCAGAACGGAAAAACCGGAAATTTCCCTAAGCACCTGCCGATCCATTTTCATATGGCGTCTGCCCAGGCGAAATTCAGGCATCTTAAAAAATGTGTACAGGCTGATCCCGATTCCTGATACAAACTGGGCAAACACCGTAGCCCCGGCTGCCCCGGCCGCTCCCCAGCCAAATACCAGCACAAACACAAGATCCAGCGCCACATTGAGAATGGCGGATATGCCTAAAAAGATCAGGGGCGTCATAGAATTTCCCACTGCCCTCAGCAGACAGGCGAAATAATTATACAGGAACACAGCGCTGATCCCAAAAAAGATGACCCAAAGATACTCCCGCATAACAGCGTAAATATCTGCCGGGACACAGAGAAGAGTCATGATCGGATCAAGGAGCAGAAAAACTCCTGCATTCAGCACTGCCGTCACCGCTGCAATGAGCACAAAAGATACGAACATACTGGCTTTAAGCATATCTTCATTTTTTTCACCATAGCGCAGGGAAAATACTGCTCCGCTTCCCATACATAACCCCAGCAGGATGGAGGTGAGAAAGGTCATCAGGGCATAGGCCGCCCCCACAGCCGCCAGGGCCTGCATCCCCAGATACTGCCCCACGATCAGCGTATCCGCAATGTTATAAAACTGCTGCAGCAGATTCCCTGCGATCATAGGCAGGGCAAACCGCAGCATAGTCCCTGCAATGGGGCCTTCTGTCAGATCTTTGTGCATTTTTATTTCCTCTTTCGCATTATTCTATGTAACTGCATATCACTTGAATTTCCAAAATACTTTTTCCAGATAATGGAGGATCCTCTCATTTACCTTCCCGCTGGTCTCCTGACCGGTTCCCCATTCCCCGTTTTCCTCTGCCTCCGGCTCCCCGCACACATCCACGGCCAGAACCGGCCGGCTTGAAAAAGCGGCTTCCATACAGCCCAAAATCTCCTCCAGGGCTGCCTCTCCCTGATCCCAGTTGGCCGGGCACTGGAAAGGTGCGAGAATATCTTTATCCAGTGAAATGTAGAGAGGGCGGTCTGAAGATCCCAAATGCTCCCGGATCCGGTTCGGGAATTTCAGTTCCTCCTCCCGGATCCCCAGGATCCTGCCAGGAAATTCCCTTATCTCCTCCTCCCACAGTTCTTCCCCGATACAGGGAGGGCCAGCCAGATAAACGGTGGAAAGGTATCCATTCCTCCTGAGGGCTTCCCGGATCCATCCCCCGCAGGACAGGATGTCCCCGAAGAAAGGGGGCTGAAGATCCGTGTGATGGTCAAATACCAAAAGATCGAAAGGTTCCCGGATCAGATCCATCCAAAGCTTTGTCACATAATGGTAATTTCCTGAATCCAAATAATGGATCCCCTTTACCCCAGAGACCATAAGCTGCTCTTTGATCTTCTCCTCACTCTCCTGGTCACAGTAGCAGTTTGTTCCGGGAATCCCCCTCAGATCCACACACCGGGCTCCCCTTTCCATACATTTTTTATAAAAATCCTGTTTTTCATAAACCCCTGAAAAATTCAGGAGCACCAAGCTTTTCTTATGTTCCATGCTTCCCCCTCTGCCGCTGGAGCTGTCAAAAAAGCCGCTTCCCTCTGTCAGACAAAGGGAGGCGGCTCTTCATGCTGCACATGAATTTCCTATTTTACAGCGATTGCTTCGATCTCACACAGAACACCCTTTGGAAGGGTCTTTACTGCCACGCAGCTTCTTGCTGGTTTGGATGTGAAATACTTTGCATATACTTCATTAAATACAGCAAAATCACCCATATCTGCCAGGAAACAGGTGGTCTTAAATACCTTATCGAAACCGCTGCCTGCTGCTTCCAGGATTGCTCCTACGTTCTTGCAGCTCTGCTCAGCCTGTCCGGCAATATCAGCAGCAACGCTTCCGTCTGCTGGATTTACCGGGATCTGTCCGGAGGTATATACCACTCCGTTTACCTCAAAACCCTGGGAGTATGGGCCGATTGCGCCTGGTGCCTTCTCTGTACTGATCACGTTCATTTTAAATCCTCCTTTATCCAGGGGGAATGTCCGTATGTATCATATTCCCCTCTTTTTTTGTTTTTATCCCTGCCCCAAAGCATGGATTCCATCTATTATTATATCGGATTATCAAAAATGTTGCAAGCATTATGGCTTGAGTTTTACCGTTTTACAGTTCAGCCGTTACATGTTGCAGCAGCCATTCCCTCCGGTTGCGTTTTGGCTCCTCCAAAACCATATCTAACAGGCGGGCCAGGGTATCTCCCACCTCTTTTCCCGGTTTTACTCCCGCCGCCATAATATCATGGCCGGTAACAGCCAGATCCTTCAAGCGGAGGCAGTCTCCCTCCTTTCGGATCTCCTCTCCAAGGCGGCGGATCTCACTCAGCCAGGCAAGCTCCTCAGGACATGACAGACCGCTTTCCAATGCCAGACTTGTCCTTAAAGTCAGCCAATCGTCAAACAGGCTATCCTCCATCTGGCTCATCATTCTGCGAACCCAGATTTTGGAAGATGGATAATCCTCACCGATATGGATCCGCTCCGTCAAAACCTTTACCCGGAAGATGGTGTCATTGTCCAGCTTCAGATCCTTCAAGATCCTTCCTGCCTCCTGGGGTGTACATTCCCGAAGAAAGGCAGCCCACCTCATATGCTTTACCGCAGGGATCCCCACCGGGATCGGCGGAATCGGATGCTCTCCGCAGGCGCCAGTATAAGATCTATGAAACTGCTCCGATACATAGGGGCTGATGCCCAGCTCATACACCAGGGAAATGTACTGTGGATGGCTGCTGAGAAGCAGCTTTGTGAGCTCAACCTGGATCCGCTCTTTGCTGACATGGATCATATTCGGTGCAATCCTGCTGATCGCTTTCTTTGTCTGCTCCTCAATATCAAAGCCTAACTGAGCAGAGAAACGGATCGCCCTCAGAATGCGCAAAGCGTCCTCCGTAAACCGGTCAATAGGATTGCCGACACACCGGATCACTCCCTGTTTCAGATCCTCCACTCCTCCAAACTGATCCACAAAACCAGTCCGGCTGTTGTAGGCCATGGCGTTGATGGTAAAATCCCTTCGCTTCAGATCCTCAATGAGATTGGGGGTAAACTGGACACTGTTGGGATGACGGCCGTCTGAATATTCCCCGTCAATCCGGTAAGTCGTCACTTCATACCCTTCTTTTCCCATCATTACAGTCACTGTCCCGTGCTGGATCCCCGTATCTACGGTACGGCGGAATACCTTCTTCACCTCAGCTGGCAGGGCGCTGGTAGTAATATCCCAGTCCCCTGGCTCTCTCCCCAGGATCATGTCCCGGACACAGCCCCCCACCACATACGCCTCATATCCATGTTCGTTCAGCTTATCTATGATCTCCTGCGCAGGGGCAGGAATGGAAGTTTGAAACTTGATAAAACGCACCTTCCTTTCAAAACAGGATCCCATTTGCTTTTATGTTTGAGTTTTATGGTCCTATTCTTTTAAATGTTTTATCTGTCCGATAATATTCTTTATCTTTTTAACAAAATCAAAATCTTCATCTGTCTGAAGATCAGCGGCTGAAATAGCCCGAAGTTCCTTTTCCACAGCCTGGCAGTACTGTCTGCTCAGCCGATCCAGATCCTCCAGGCGTGCCTGTACCGTTGGCTCCGCCGCAGCCAAGACCTTTGGAGAAGCATCGAAAAATCCTGTCCCAAAGCCCTCCTTAGGATCTTCCTCCTTCTCCGGCGCCGGTACTTCTCCCAGGATCCGGTAAACGCCGCGTTCCACCTTCTGGATCTTGTTTTTGTTCACCAGCTGGAACAAACTCCCTGCCAAATGGCTTTTGGTGTAATCTGTCTCATAAACCAGGCCGCTTTTCTCCTGTACAAATGCCTTTATATCATTTACATCATGATTCCTGCCGTCAGCCAGCTGTTTTAGGATCAGATCTTTCAGCTCACAGCTTATTGTTTTAATGCTGTCCACCTCCATTTTTGGGTTTTTGTTTTGATTGTATCATATCCTCTAAGGTTTTTCCAGTTTTAATGCATAAAACTTTTAAGCAAAACTTCTGCAAAGTAAAACTTTTCCAAAAACAAAAACTCCTTAACACACAAAACCGCTGCAAAGCAAAACCCAGCCGGTTCTGCTCGCAGCGGTTTGTCTCTCAAGCTGATTGTTCTATGGGGCAGCTATTTTAAGCTTTCCCATTTTACAGGGAATCTCTGAATATTTCTGCCCTGATTTAATATGCCTTGCCCCAGTAAACCATTTTCTTCGCTGGCTTTCCGCAGCAAACGCAGCGGTCAGACAGCTGCTCCTGCTCAAAGGGGATACAGCGGGAGGTTGCGCCTGCCACTTCCTTGATCTTCTCCTCACACTCCTGGCAGCCGCACCACATTGCTTTTACAAAGCCAGGCTTGTTGTTTACCGTGTCTAAAAATTCATCCCAGTTTCTTGCCTCATAGGTGTGGGCATCTCTGTGCTTTCTTGCCTTCTCCAGCATAGAATCATGGATGGTATCTAACATCTCGCCAGTCTTTGCCTCCAGCTCATTCAGGGAAACAAAGCTCTTTTCGTGGTTATCGCGGCGAACCAGGACTGCCTGATCCTTTTCAATATCCTTAGGCCCGATCTCCACGCGAAGGGGGATACCGCGCATCTCGCAGTCTGCAAACTTCCAGCCGGGACTCTTATCGGAATCATCTACCTTTACAGCAAATCCAGCCTTTATCAGGCGGTCTCTCAGCTCATATGCCTTCTCTAACACGCCTTCCTTCTGCTGCTGTACCGGAACGATCATAACCTGTACCGGAGCGATCCGCGGAGGAAGCACCAGGCCGTTGTTGTCACCGTGTACCATGATAATCGCTCCAATGATACGGGTGCTGACGCCCCAGGAGGTCTGATGAACGTATTTTAAGGTATTGTCCTTGTCTGTAAACTGGATGTCGAATGCTTTTGCAAATCCGTCTCCGAAGTTATGGCTGGTTCCGGACTGCAGCGCCTTTCCGTCATGCATCAGGGACTCAATGGTATAAGTAGCCTCTGCGCCTGCAAATTTCTCCTTATCGGTCTTCTGTCCCTTGATCACAGGGATAGCCAAAACTTCCTCACAGAAATCTGCATACAGGTTCAGCATCTGGATCGTTCTCTGCTCTGCCTCCTCAGCGGTAGCGTGAGCCGTATGGCCCTCCTGCCACAAGAACTCTCTGGAACGAAGGAAGGGACGGGTGGTCTTCTCCCAGCGCACCACGGAACACCACTGATTATAAACCCTTGGAAGGTCGCGGTAGGAGTGAATATCCTTGGAATAGAAATCACAGAACAATGTCTCAGAGGTCGGTCTTACGCACATGCGCTCCTGAAGCTCCTCCAGGCCGCCGTGAGTTACCCAGGCCACCTCAGGGGCAAATCCCTCCACATGATCCTTCTCCTTCTGCAAAAGGCTTTCCGGTATAAAGATGGGCATGGACACATTCTGTACGCCGGTAGCTTTAAAACGCCGGTCCATTTCCTTCTGGATATTCTCCCATATCGCGTATCCTGCCGGCTTAATGACCATACAGCCCTTTACGCTGGCGTAATCGCACAGCTCTGCTTTTTTTACCACGTCCGTATACCACTGGGCGAAATCTTCGTCCATGGACGTGATGGCTTCTACCATTTTCTTGTTGTCTGCCATAATCATTCTCCTTTTCTCTCAATTCCATTCCGCTCCAGTGCGGTCCTGCGCGGAGCGCTTTTTGTGTAACGGGAACCTTGGGGAGTAATTTCCTATTACATAAAATTCCTATTACATAAAAAAGAGCCATCTGATCCCATGCTTTCACACAAGGGACCAAATGACTCGGCGGTACCACCCAAATTAGCTGTCGGAAGGATCCGGGAGCATGCCCCTCTCCTGCTGTCAGCTCACTTTTCATCCCATAACGCAGGATCTGCGCCGGGCTCATCGTCCGGGGCTCCGGGGTGGGTTCTGTCCCAGCAAACGTAAGGATCTCACAGCCCTAACAGCCATACGGCAAATACCGCCGCTGCCCACGGATCCTCTCTCTGACACGCCTCTAAAACTTACTATTCCCCTTCTACGCCATATCTGAACACTCAGATCATAAGCTTATGCAGGCCGGACCATTTATTTGTCCCCTGCGGCGGCAAACATTTATTTTGCCCCATGTATGCTTGATTTTACGTCATATTCCGCGGTTTGTCAATATGATTCCTCCCACTCTTTCACTAAATCCTCAATAAGAAGAAGCCCCAAAGGCCCCAACAGGAAACCAAAAAATCCAAACAGTTCCAATCCCACATACACCGAGGCCAGGGTCTCCAATGGGGAGAGGCCTACCTGTCCGCCCATAAGGCGCATTTCCAGCACCTGGCGCAGAAAATAGCACATCAGATAAAGGGCAAAAAGGATCAGGGAAGATTTCCATTTTCCTAAAAACATCTGGATCAAAGCCCATGGAATGAGAACGGTTCCCACTCCCAAAACAGGAAGGGCGTCCACCAGCCCAAGCCCCAGACCCCCCATAATACAATAAGGGCTTTTGAGAAAGAACAAGCCAGCCATACATAATCCGGAAACAAGAGCAAAGATTACCCCCTGGCTCTTGATCCAGGCTTTTCCCGTCTGGATCAGACGTTTTCCTACAATATGAAATTCTCTGCAAAAGATAGAATCGTCCCTTCTGCAGCGCAGATTTTCCATTTCCTGTAAACTCAGCACAGCGGCCAGAAATGTTACCAGAGCCATGACCATCCATTTTGCAAAAAAGCCGATTACAGACACGGAATTGGCCATAAAAAAAGGCATAGCCCCCTCCTTACAAATGTGAAAAAGATCCTGGATCATATGCCCTGCCAGGTCCGCCACACACCCTTCAGACAGCCCCAAGGCAGCCTCCGCCTGATAACAGCTTCCTGTCAGCCAGACATCAAACTGCTCCAGCCACACCGGCATCCGCGCCATAAAAAGCTTTCCCTCCGCCAAAAGCCTTATCCCTCCTTCATAGCACAGGATTCCTGCCGCACCTAACGCGACTAAAAACTCCGCCCCTCCTGCAATCCCGATGGGTAAATGAAAATCCCTGCCTCTCAGACGGATGCAAAGCCGGTAAGACAAAAAACGGGCAGAAGGCCGGAATACCAGCGCCAGAATATAACCCGCAAAAAAGGGGCCGGCTAAAGGCAAAAAATACCGGAACACCACATATACTGCCCCGGAAGCCGCCCCTGTCACCAATAATTTTTTTCCTTTTCTCCTGCTGTCCGCCATAGACTCTCCCACTCTGTTCCCCCCTTTTATATCAGGAGGACTTCTGAAAAACGAAAAGTACAGGAGAGATCTGCTCCCCTGTACTTTTAGTATGAGCCTGCGGCTTCTATCTATTCCCCTGCCTGCTCTTTATTTGTCATTTTCATTATTCCTTTGTTACCAGGCTGTCTACGTTCTCCTGGGTTACTAACTGGTTCTCAAGGATTACGTAAGGCTCAACCTCTTTGCCCTCCAGATAATCATAAGCAGTGTTGAGGATAGCTTTTCCTAAGAAGAATGGAGGCTCTGCGATGGTAGCGTCTACCTTTCCTGCCTTCATAGCTTCCAGTGTATCATCAATAGCGTCACATCCGATCTTTACGATCTCGTCCGTTCTTCCGGCTGCTTCCATTGCCTCCAGTGCGCCTAAGAGCATCTCATCGTTTGCTGCGTACAGTCCGTCGATCTCAGGATTTGCCTGAAGGATGTTCTCCATTACGCTCATGCCCTTTGCACGGTCAAAATCAGCCACCTGGCAGGCTACGATCTCCATATCTGGATTTGCCTTCATTACATCGTTAAAGCCCTGAGAACGGTTCTGAGCTACGTTTGTACCCATGATTCCCTGGATCTCAACGATCTTTCCCTTGCCGCCTAAGGTGTCTACCAGGTACTGTCCTGCCATAGTTCCTGACTTGATAGCATCATATCCGATATGGGATACAACCTCACCGCCGTTGGACTCGCGGTCCATGGTAAATACAGGGATCCCAGCCTCGTTGCAGGCCTCGATGGAGGATACGATGGCATCGGAATCACAGGTATCGATGATAATGGCGTCAGGCTTCTTTGTGATCAGGTTCTCCACGTCCTTCATCTGAATGGTAGGATCATCCTGGGCGTCTGTGATATAAAGCTCGATTCCGTGCTCGTCTGCTGCCTTCTGCACGCCGTCCTTAACGTCTACGAAGAATGGGTTGGTCTGGGTATTCATAGCCAGTCCGATCACATACTTTTTGCCGCTTCCGCCCTCAGCTGCCGCCTCGCTGCCTTCTTCCTTTGCTGCCTCTGCAGCTTCTGCCTTGGACTCCTCCTTAGCCTCTGCCTTTGTCTCCTCCTTTGCTGCCTCAGACGGTGCTTTGCTGGAGGATCCCCCTTCCATAGTACAGCCTGCCATCATGGAACAAGCCATTGCCATTGCCAATACAGTTACCCCAATCTGTTTTCTCATAATACATTCTCCTTTTATAAAATATTTTCGCCTATTCTGCTTTAGCAGAAAGGTCTTTTACCTTCTTATCAACCAGTACGGCGATGAGGATGACCGCACCTTTTACAATATTGGTAGCATGTGGATTTACGTTCATCAAAGTCAGTATATTGTCGATGATACCCATGATCATAGCGCCCACAACGGTAGGAAGCACAAATCCCACGCCTCCGCTCAGGGAGGTTCCGCCTAAGATAACAGCTGCAATGGCATCCATCTCAATGCCGGTTCCGCTGGTAGACTGGGCGGAGCCAAGTCTTGCGGTGAGGATCACGCCTGCGATACCGCACATAAGGCCATTAATGGTGTAAGCCATCCACTCTGTAAAGCGGACAGAGATACCGGATAAGCGGGCAGCCTCACGGTTTCCGCCAAAAGCATAGATGCTGCGGCCATAGCTGGTCTGAGTCAGCACATAGTGGGCGATCAGGAAAATAACGATCAGAATCACAACAGGAACCGGGATCCCCGCAATAGCGCCCTTTCCGAAGAACTTATAAGCGTCCACCTTGATGGGAATAGGAGAACCCTTGGTATACACGAGAATGCAGCCTCTTAAAAGAGTCATCATACCTAAGGTGGAGATGAAAGGCGGGATTTCGCAGATCGCTACAAAAAATCCGTTGACCGCTCCACATCCGATTCCTACTGCCAGAGCCACCAGGATCGCTAAGCCTGCATTTCCTGTGGCTGCCAGGATTCCGGAAGCCAGAACGCCTGCCAGGCCCAGGATAGAGCCTACGGAAAGATCGATGCCGCCGGTGAGGATTACAAAGGTCATACCGCAGCCTACAATGGCTGCTACTGTAATCTGCTTAAACACGTTAAACAGGTTTGCTACACTTAAAAAGTTAGGAGATAAAATAGTTGCAAATACGCCGATTACCAATAAGATCAGCACAGAGCGGTAAATATTTAACTGTGCGATCCATTTTTTCTTACTGTTATTCATTTTCACTGACACCTCCGGATGCGTGGGCTAAGATAATTTCCTGATTCATCTCTGACTTTGGTATTTCAAGAACGGTGTGGCCTTCTCTCATAATAACCACACGGTCGCTCATGCCGATCACCTCAGGAAGATCCGTGGAGATCAGTATGATGCTTTTTCCCGATTTGGTAAGCTCATCCATGATCTGATAGATCTCTGCCTTAGCGCCTACGTCTACCCCCCGCGTAGGCTCGTCTAAGATCAGGATGGAGGGATCTGCCTCCAACACCTTGGCAAATACCACCTTCTGCTGATTGCCGCCGCTGAGCTTTCCAGCCAGCTGCTGCAGGCTGCTGATCTTGATGTTCAGCCTCTCTACCTGAGCATTGATGTTCTCTGTTTCCTTTTTCTTATCCAGATGAATAAAATGGGTTATCTTATCCAGCGATGACAGGGATACGTTTTCCCGAATGTTCCGTATCAGCACCAGCCCTTCCTGCTTCCGGTCGTCTGATACAAAACCGATCCCGGCCTTCAGGGCCTTTTTGGGGCTGGAACAGTCTTTTTTCTCCCCATTGATATAGATTTCCCCGGATTCCATAGGGAGCGCTCCATAGACGATCTTGGATAGCTCGTTGGTTCCGGAGCCTAACAGTCCGGCAATCCGCAGGATCTCTCCCTTGTGAAGCTTAAGGTTTACATTATGTACGCCTTTTCCGCAGATGTCCTTTAATTCAAATACGGTTTCTGCCTGCTTATAATCCCGCTTAGGATACAGATTGGTAACGCTGCGGCCTACCATCAGAGACACTACTTCGTCATAGTTCGTGTCCTGAATGTCTTTGGTCGCAATGTATTTTCCATCCCGAAATACGGTGAGCCGGTCAGAAATCTCAAAAATCTCATCCATCCGGTGTGAAATATAAAGGATGGAAATATCCTTTGCCTTTAACTCCGCAATGATCTGGAATAAGATCCTTATTTCTTCGTCCGTCAAAGCTGCTGTAGGCTCATCCATGATGATGACCTTGGCGCCGATGGTAAGACATTTGGCAATCTCCGTCATCTGAGACTCGGCCACGGACAGATTCCTTACCTTGGTGCGGCAGTCAAATTTCAGCCCCAGCTTGTCCAATACATCCTGAGCGTCCTTATATAATTTTTTCCAGTCTACTGCCCCGTAAGATGTTTTCGGCAGACGCCCCAGATACATATTCTCGGCCACAGACAGATCCCGCACCATGTTAAACTCCTGATAGATCATGGCGATCCCCTTGCGCTCCGCATCCTTTGTGGAGTGAAACACTACTTCCTCCCCATTGACATACATATGTCCGGAAGTATATCCCTGGGCTCCCGCTATAATCTTCATGAGAGTAGATTTTCCTGCGCCGTTTTCACCGCACAGTGCGTGTACCTCGCCCTTCCTTACCTCCAGATGAACCCCATCCAGAGCCTTAACCCCCGGAAAGGTCTTTACGATGGAATCCATCTGAAGCACTAATTTTTCTTCCATATTGCCCTCCAATACATAACCGCTCCCCCTACAGATTTTTTGCAGTTATACCAATATGCCGTACCCCACAGCTGCGGCGTTAGAGAGCGCCCCAGCCAGCCTGTTGGAAGCTAGTATGCGCAGCCAGCCACCAGGATCACGTTGGTATATCCTGTAAATTCTCCTGTGAGCACAATTGCCTTGGCATCCTTGCTGCGTTCCTTTAACTCTGTGTGAGGAACGTACTCCACTGGAAGTCCCTCTGGCAGAAGGGCCAAAGCCTTTTTATGAAACTCCGGTGTCACAGTCAGCGCCTCATCTGCAAATACAGCTCCCTCCACTACGATGTACTTTAAGATCTCCTCCAGCACATCCAGGTAAGCCGGATCGCCGGGTCTCCAGCCCAGATCCACACGCTCCACTCCCTTTGGAATGGGAAGGCCGGCGTCTCCGATGATAATGGTATCTTTATGTCTCAGCTCTGCCAGCACTCTTGCCAGCTGCGGATGAAAAATTCCTGTTTTTAACATATGATCTCCCCCTTCTCCTTACTTATGTTCTTCCAGGAACTGATCGATCTCCTGGCGGACAGGCATAGACGGTGTGGTTCCGATCTTCTGGACAGACAGGGCTGCCAGGGCATTGGCAAAGTCAGCTGCCTCCCACAAATCCTTCCCCTCGGACAGGGCTGCCAGCAGTCCTCCGTTAAAGGCGTCTCCGGCTCCGGTGGTATCCACTGCGTTCACCTTGTAGGCAGGAATAATTCCCTTCTTGTCCCCGGTATTGATATAAACTCCCCTGCCGCCTAAGGTAATCAGCACGTTCTTTACTCCCCTTGCAAAGAACCACTGAGCCGCCTGATCTGCCGCTTCCTCGCTGTCTACCTTTACGCCGGTAAGGATCTCTGCCTCCACCTCGTTGGGGGTGATCAGATCGATCTTGCTTAACAGCTCATCCTCAATCGGCTGTACCGGAGCTGTATTCAAGATCACCTTTACGCCTTTTTTGTAGGCAATGTCTACGATCCGCTCCACAGAGGATACATTGGTTTCCAGCTGCGTCAGCAGATACTCAGACTCGTCCAGAAGATCGGACAGAGAATCCACCTCCTGGTCGGTAATGGTATTGCAGGCGCCTAAGATCACCACGATCTCATTCTGGCTGCTGTTCTCATCTACCATGATCAGGGCACAGCCGGTCTCTGTAGTGTCGGAAAACAGGATCCGGTCAGAATCCATATGCAATTCCTTCATCGTATTTAAAGCAATGTCTGCAAAGGAATCCCTTCCCAGTTTTGTCACCATGGTCACATCTGCGCCTGCTTTGTGGGCAGCTACACCCTGGTTAAATCCCTTTCCGCCAGGGCCCATCTTAAATACCGTTCCCTTTACTGTCTCCCCCGGGGCGGGAAGATGGGGGGTTCTCCCCATCAGATCCACCACAAAGCTTCCAAATACCGTTACTTTCTTCCCCATAGCTTCCGTCTCCTCCTGTTAAAAACCTGTTAGATCAGTACAATTCCGTTTCCTGCGCCGATACGGTCTGCCCCGGCATCGATCATTCTCTTTGCATCCTCAGGTGTACGGATACCGCCGCTGGCCTTAACCTGAGCACGGTCGCCTACTGTCTTTCTCATAAGGGCTACATCCTCTGCGGTAGCGCCTCCTGTGCTGAAGCCGGTGGAGGTCTTTACAAAGTCAGCCCCTGCCTTTACAGACAGCTCGCACGCTCTTACCTTCTCCTCATCGGTAAGGAGGCAGGTCTCAATAATCACCTTTACAACAGCGCCTGCAGAAGCCTTCACAACCGCGCGGATATCCTCCTCAACAAAAGCGTCGTCCTTATCTTTTAACGCGCTGATATTGATCACCATATCCACTTCCTCTGCACCGGCCTTCACTGCCTCAGCAGCCTCAAATGCCTTAGCGCTTGTGAGCATAGCTCCCAGAGGGAATCCTACTACACAGCAGGTCTTTACTCCGCTTCCCTTTAACTGCTCTGCTACTAAGGGAACAAATGCTGTGTTTACACATACAGAAGCGAACTGATGCTCCTTTGCCTCGCTGCAGTAACGGATAATAGTATCTCTGCTGGCATCCGCCTTTAACATTGTGTGATCGATCATACGTTCAATTCCCATTTTTCATTCTCCTCTTTCTTTCATTATTTTTCTGATCCCCTCAGCACAACCCGGTAAGGGACCGTGATTCTCTTTCCTCTCTGCCGGCTCCCGCCTGCAGACTCAAAACATTCCTGCAAAAGACGCATGGCTTCCCGGCCCTGTTCCCTGGCATCCCGGTCTACCACAGATATGCGGTAATCAATGACCCGGAACGCATCAATATCGTCAAAGCCCATCAGCCCAATATCCCGTCCCAGCTTCAGCTTATGCTCTGTGATATACTTAAGACATCCCATAGTGGAAAGGTTGTTGGAACTGAAAATGGCAGTGGGCGGATCGGGAAGCTCCAAAAGGCGCTTGGTGCACTGATAAGCCTTGTTGATCTTAAAATCCCCGCAGGCTACATACTCCGGCACAATGGGAAGTCTGTTATCCTCCATCGCCTGGCGATACCCTTCAAACCGATCCTTTCCCGGCTTGGAGGTATCCGGCCCCGTGATCACAGCGATCTTCTTATGGCCCGCTTCAATGAGAGCGGAAACGCCATCGTAAGCGCCTCGCTGGTTATCCACAAACACGCCGTCAAACTGCGCCCCTCTCACATCCCGGTCCACTAAGACCACCGGGATCCCGGCTTCCTCCAGGCGGAGCAGATAATCCCTGGTCACAGGATCGCTCTCTGAGATAGGGGTAATGATGACGCCCTTTAACCGCTGGCTCTGAACTGCCTTCAAAAAGGAATGTTCCTTTTCCAGAGTCTCATTTGTCCCCTGGAAAATAATGTTATAATGGTAGGATTCAGCTACCTCGCTGATACCGCTTATAACCTTAGAAAAAAATTCGTTCTCAATATCGGGAATCACTGCCCCTATGCTCAAACTGTCCTGGATACTCAGGCTTCTGGCAATGGCGTTCGGTACATAATCATACTTTTCCACTGCTTCCAGCACCTTTTTCCTGGTTTCCTCCTTCACATATCCCGAATTATTCAGAACTCTGGAAATCGTAGCGGAGGAGACGCCCACCCGTTTGGCAATCTCTCTTATGTTCATAGCGTTTCCCCTCTCATTTTCCTTTTAACCGGTTTTGTTTCTGTAACCGATTACATATATAATACTAACACGTTATTTGCTGTATGTAAAGGGTTTTTATAAAAATTATACAAAAAATATTCGTTTCTTCTTTCTTAATGTTTTATTTTGAATCTGATAGAACTGATCATATTAGAAACCGGTTTCTTATGAAACGGTGTTTTTCCCAAAGCTTCCCATAATCTCCTCTTTCCAGCCCACATCTGAAATCCTTGGAACAGCGCCGAATGAAGCTTTCACCACCTCTATGATCTGCCCGGCCGGGATGCCTCTCTTTAAAAAATCCAGCAGCTCCCCATTGGTAAAAGGCATGATCGCCACA
>ENA-UONU01000459-UONU01000459.1-human-gut-metagenome-genome-assembly--contig:-CS51-NODE-459-length-45852-cov-6.417364_pt1 | contig 45852 bp, 62 predicted proteins | sample MGYA00242462_ERZ724009 | MGnify/ENA metagenome assembly ERZ724009 | reverse complement strand
GGTGCGGTTTCTGCGTTTTCGGTTGTGTTTGATGTCGCAGTTGGCGGGGGTGTGCTGCTGTTATTGGGTGGTGTACCCTACCCGGGGGTGGGGGGAGATCATCTGGTAGGGATACTTGTCTGCGGACATGGACTTGTGCCCCTCCCAGGAGTCCTTGTACTGGGCGATGGGGGTGCGGATCTCGTCGTCCGGCTCCCAGTACAGCAGGGACTCGGACACAAACTCGAACTTGCCGGACAGGGTGCCCAGCTTGCACTCCTCCTGGAAGATCTTGTGGTTGGGGGTGTCGCAGGGTCGCTCCTCGGCAAACCAGCGGAAGCCGGGGTACTCGTCCCATTTCTCGATCAGGCCGGTCTTGGGGTCCTTATTTTCTTCCTTGTAGGACACCGGCGGGATGTAGTAGCCCTTCTTCTTGAAGTCCTCCCAGCTCATGTGCTTGGGCAGGTCGGAGAACTGGTAGAAGCGCTTCACCCAGCCCTCTTCGTCCCGGCCCTCGGTGAAGGCCTCGCCCCAGCCCAGCCGGGCGGCCACCTGGGAGAAGATCCAGAAGTCGGAGCGGGAGTCCCACAGCGGCTCGATGGCCTTGTCCTGGTAGACGATGACCTGCCAGGAGTTGCCGGTCTGGGAGTGGGAGCAGTAGCCGCCGTTGCCGGAGTTGCCCAGCTCGCCGATGTCCACCCGCTCCAGGTTGGTGCAGGCGGGGAGGATCACGTCGGCCATGCGGCCCTCGGGGTTGAGGTGGATGTCCTGGTTGACCACAAACTCCAGCTTGGGGGACTTGTACATCTTCACCCACTTGTTGGTGTCCAGCATGGTGCCCATGAAGGAGCCGCCATACCGCCAGAACATATGGACCTCGCTGCAGCCGGGCATGGGATAGACGTGGCGGGTGAACTCAAAGTCCAGGCCGCCGCCGCAGAAGCCCTCCCCCAGCCACTCGTAATGGCCGTCCAGCACCGCGTCGGGCAGGTTGGTGCGGTACAGGGTCTGCTGGACCTCGTTGACCGCCGGGTGGTCGGCCACGGGGGCGTTGGCGATGGAGGAAAGAGGGTCGGAGTAGCCGCCGAACCAGAAGTTGTAGTTCATGGGGCCGCCGCAGGTGCCGGTCCACATATTGCGGCCGGGCTTGCCCATGCCCTGCATGGCCAGCAGGGAGACGATGAGACGGGCAAAGTCGGTACCGCCGGTGGTGCGGCACACGCCGCCGAAGCCGCCCCGCATGCCAGAGCCAGCCATGGTGCGGGTGGAGGCCCAGCGGCGGGCGATGGCCTTGATGTCGGCGGCCTTCACGCCGGTGATCTCCTCGGCCCAGGCGGGCGTCTTGGCGGTGGCGTCGGGGCCCAGGCCCAGAATGTGGTCCTTCCACTCGTCAAAGCGGTGGCCGTGCTTGGCGATGTACTCCTTATCATAGGTGCCCTCGGTGATCCACACATAGGCGATGGCTTCACACAGGGCCGCATCAGTGCCCATCCGGGGGGCGATCCACTTGTCCGCCTGCTTGACAGAGGAGAAGTTGTTGAAGGGGTCGATGTAGATGAACTGCACCCCCGCCTCCTTCATCCACCAGCGCCACAGGGCGGACTCCTGGGCGGAGTAGCCGCCCCGGGTGGTGTCCGGGTCGTGGGACCACATAATCATGGTCTCGGTGTTTTTCATGGCGTCGTGGAGCATATCGAAGGGCTCGGGCCCGCCCAGGCGCCAGTAATAGCCGTAGGTATGGGGGGTGCCCCAGTGGAAGCCCTCCCAGGAGTCCGGGTTGTCCATGATGCGGGTGTAGCCCAACATGGAGAAAAAGCGTTTAAACAGGGAGATTTTGTAGCCGCACAGGCCCCAGGAGTGGTGGGAGCTGGTGATGGCGGTGACCGCCTCCTTGCCGTAGGTGCCCTGGATACGCTTGACCTCCCGGGCCACCAGGCCCAGCGCTTCGTCCCAGGAGGCCCGGCGGTAGCCGGACTTGCCCCGGTTCTCGGTGTTGCGGTTCTGGCCGTCGGGGGTCTCCACAAAGTCCTCCCGGATCATGGGGTACTTGATGCGGTCATAGGAGTAGGTGCGGTCCTTTTCCGTGAATCCCAGCAGGGACAGGGTGGTCTTGCGCTGGGGGGTGTACTCCTTGCCGTGAGCCTTGATGACCCAGCCGGGGGCGTCGTCGTCGGTGAGGACAATGGGCCGGACCCGGCGGATCCTGCCGGTGGCCAGATCGGTGTGGATGGTCAGCGGTCCGCCCACACAGATGCTATGGGTGATTTTTTCCTTTGCCATTTCCGCTCCTCCTCACTGTACCTCGACCATGGCTTTGGCATAGTCGGAATTGGGGTCGATCTCCGTCATGGTGCCCACGTATTTGCCGTCCTTCCACTCGAAGGCCCGCAGATCGAACACTTCTACCACGGGGATCCACCAAATCTTGCCGTCAGGCCCCTGGTACTTGGCCCCGGCCCGGAACTGGTGCAGGATCATGGGGTGGCCGTCTTTGTCCTTGACGGCGCTCTGGTAATTCTGGTTTTCGTAGGAATTGACCAGGCCGTACTTCTCAAACCGGCGCAGGCCCACGCCCTTCCAGCTGCCGCTGTCCTCGATGCCCGTTTCGATGGCGGCGACGACACCCTTCGTGGGCATCCCGTACCCCTCGAAGCCCTCGTACCACACCCGGAAGGCGCAGGTAATCTGGCTGGGACAGGCCAGCACCAGTTCCTTTGCCCGGGCCGCGATCTCGGCGTCGGAGAGGGTCTGCATCCCCTGGGGGGTGCGGATCGTGTGATTCATCTCCATACCTCCTTATGTTGTTTGCTCACTGTCTGCCGGGACGATCCCGGCGGGAAAACCAAGGGCGGGGGCCCTTTGGCTGCCCCGGCCCGCTAGGCCATAAAATCATGATCCTCCGCCGGGAGCTGGCCGATCAGGTCCAAAAACTCGATGATGCCCTGTTCGGCGGCCACCATCACCCCCATGGGGTGCATGTCCGGGCCGAACTGGATCTCAAAGAGCTGGTCAGCCAGATTGGCCAGATTTTTGATGACCGCCCGGTGCTCTTCGTCCATGGGGAAGGCCTTCTGCCGGCCCTCCTCCGCCCCCAGCGGGTGGATGAAGCAGCGGTACATCCCCTGGTAGACAAAGGCGTAGAGCACCTCGTTCTTGGACAGGATGCCCACCATATGGCCTGCCTCCAGGCAGGCCATCAGCTTTTCCCCATCCTTGGCCAGGGGGGCCAGGCTCACCTTGTCCTCCTGCTCCGGCGCGGTCCCGCCCGCAGGGTTTTGTTCTGCCAAATGCCGGCACCTCCTCCATCCGTCCGCCGCCGGGAACAGCCCCAAAACGGCTGATTTTACAGCTATATTTTAAACCTTGGAATGGTACCAAAGTCAATCGTTTTCCCCCGGAACAAATTGCATGGAATGGAAAGAAAACAGGGACGGCCAGACCGAGATTGTTGTTTTGTTTGGTTTTGTTCGGTTTCAATTCAAAAGCAACGCCGGGTGACAGGCAAAGGGTTGTGACCAAACCTTGATTTTCTGTATCCCTTCGCCGGGGTTTTCCGGTACAATAGAGACAGAAGAAATCGGCCTATCATCCCGTGTTCGCACAAGGAGGCGCGGCATGTCCAACAAGTTTCAGCCAGAGTCCCAGGCCCTGGTCAGTTACAGCCTGATGGGTCCCGAGAGCGGGGGGCCCTGCCTGGTGGACTCCAACCAGAACCGTATCACCCGCATCCGACCCTATGCCTACGACAAGGCGTATACCGACGTCCACTGCAATCCCTGGAAGATCGAGGCCCGGGGCCAGACCTTCACCCCCCCGGACCGGGTGACCATCACCCCCCTGGGGCTGGGGTACAAGAGCCGGGTGTACTCCCCCAACCGGGTGAAGTACCCCCTCAAGCGGGTGGACTGGGACCCCAAGGGGGAGAGAAACCCCCAGAACCGGGGCAAGAGCAAGTATGTGCGCATCTCCTGGGACGAGGCCGCCCAGATCTGTGCCGATGAGCTCAAGCGGATGAAGGAAACCTACGGTCCGGAGGCGGTGCTGTGCGAGAGCGACATGCACGGCGAGGGCAAGCGGGTGGCGCCCAGCCACGGCTGCCCCAACCGCCTGCTGGCCCTCATGGGCGGCTACACCCTCCAGATGCGGAACATGGACTCCTGGGAGGGCTGGTACTGGGGTGCCAAGCACGTCTGGGGCATGGAGCCGGTGGGCGAAATGGCCCCCACCGCCAACCTCTACCCCGACATCGCCAAGCACTCCGACATGCTGCTCTTTTGGGGCTGCGACGCGGAGACCACCCCCCTGGGCGTGGTCTCCCACATGCCCTCCCGGCTGTGCTACTGGTTTACCGATCTGGGCATTGAATCCGTCTATGTCTGCCCCGACCTGAACTACGCCGCCGCCGTCCACGCCGACAAGTGGATCCCCATCCTGCCCAACACCGACGCGGCCCTCCAGCTGGCCATCGCCTACATCTGGCTGACCGAGGGCACCTATGACAAGGACTACATCGCCACCCACACCTACGGCTTTGACAAGTTTGCCGCCTATGTGCTGGGAGAGGAGGACGGTGTGCCCAAGACCCCCAAGTGGGCCAGTGAGAAGTGCGGCGTCAAGCCCTGGACCATCAAGGCCCTGGCCCGGCACTGGGCGAAAAAGACCACCTCCATCCTCCACGGCAACGGCGGCTGCTACATCCGGGGTCCCTATGCCACAGAGCCTGCCCGGCTGGAGGTCATGCTGCTGGGGATGCAGGGGCTGGGCCGGCCCGGCGTCCACCAGGCCAAGATGATCGAGTGGAACATGTGGGCCCGGGACTTTCCGGTGCCCTATCAGGGGGACTTCGCCCCCAAGGTACCCCAGATCTGCGACTGCCTGCGGGCGGTGGACGGGGACCTGCCCGACGACATCGACATGCGCCGGTACGACCTGAACGACTACCAGAAGGAAAAGGCGCCGGAGCTCCAGGAGCTGTTCCGTAAGCTGCCCGCCCCCAAGCAGTTCATCCCCCGGTGCCTGGTGCACAAGGCCATCGTGGACGGCCACGCGGAGTGGTACGGGCTGCACTGCTTCTCCTCCAGCCAGCAGCCGGACAAGAACAACTACCGCAAGCCCACCAACAAGTATCAGTTCGACAAGATCGTCTACCCCCGGCCGGGGCTGAGCCGGGTGCACATGATCTGGACCGACTCCCCCTGCAACGTCACCTGCTGGAACAACGGCAACCTGTTCACCGAGGCCTACCGGGACCCGTCCATCGAGACGGTGATCGCCCAGCACCCCTGGCTGGAGAACGACTGCTACTTCGCCGACCTGATCCTCCCCGTGGCCACCAAGCACGAGATGAGCGATCTGTGCAACGACCTCTCCTCCGGGGTGTACCAGTCGGTGTACCTCACCGACCCCTGCTGCCCCCCCATCGGGGAGTCCCTCACCGACTTCGACGTGTGCGTCAAGGTGGCGGAGAAGCTGGGGCCCGAGTACGTCCGGGCCTACACCGGCAACGGCCTGACCGAGGCCGACCGGGTGCGGTTCTTCTACGCCGCCTCCGGGTGCGAGGACTACATGAGCTGGGAGGAGTTCCAGCGGCGGAAGATCTTCGTGGTCCCCTGCAAGCCGGACGCCCAGGAGATCCCCGCGGGCATGTACGGCTTCTACTCCGACCCCAAGAACAACCCTCTGACCACCCCCACCGGACTGCTGGAGTACTCCTCCACCGACATTGAAAAGTACATGCCCGACGACCCGGAGCGCCCCCCGGTCCCCCACTGGATCGAGAAGAGCGAGAGCCACGACGAGCGGCTGAGCTCCGAGCGGGCCAAGAAGTACCCCCTGCTGTGTATGTCCAACCACGGCCGCTGGCGGATGCACGCCCAGTGCGACGACATCCTCTGGACCCGGGAGGTGGAGACCATGAAGATCCGGGGCTGGGACGGCTATCAGTACGAGCCGGTGTGGATCCACCCGGACACGGCGGCGCAGCGGGGCATCCAGCACCACGACATCGTCAAGGTGTTCAACGAGCGGGGGATCGTGCTGGGGGCGGCCTACGTAACGGAGCGGCTCATCCCCGGGGTGGTGTATGTGGACCACGGCGCCCGGCTGGACCCGATCATCCCCGGCTGGCTGGACCGGGGGGGCTGCATCAACTGCATCACCCCCACCTCCATGACCAGCAAGAACTCCACCGGCATGGCGGTGTCCGGCTTCCTGGTGGACTGCCAGAAGGTCACCGACGCGGAATACAAGGAGTGGTCCACCACCTACGCCCAGGCGTGGCACCGGCCCCTCCACCCGGACGCCGGGCTATGCCTGGCCGGCTGGCTGGCCGACCCGGCCCAGGACGAGGACCCCACCGACGGCGTGCGCTGTCTCAAGGACAAGGCCGGCGTCCCCCTGGGCAGCGTGGAGCCCCATGTGGTCCGCCCCTTCGCCCCCTGCCCGCCCATGCAGTTTGAGCGCCACCCCTGGCCGGAAGGAGAAAAGGCATGAGTAAAGTATTTGTCATTGATGTGGCCCGGTGCTCCGGCTGTCACAACTGCCAACTGGCCTGCAAGGACGAGCACTGCGAGAACGACTGGCGGCCCTACGCCGCCCCCCAGCCCCCCACCGGGCAGTTCTGGTGCAGGATCACCGACCACCCCCGTGGGACGATACCAAAGGTAAAGATACACTATATCCCTGCTCTTTGTAATCACTGCCAGGACGCGCCCTGCATCGCCGCAGGCGGCGGCGCGGTGTACCGCCGGGCCGACGGCCTGGTGATTATCGACCCGGAGAAGGCCGCCGGCATGGCCGACCTGCCCGCCGCCTGCCCCTATGGGGCCATCTTCTGGAATGAGGAGCTGTCCCTGCCCCAGAAGTGCACCGGCTGCGCCCACCTGCTGGACAACGGCGCCAAGGTGCCCCGGTGCGTGGAGGCCTGCCCCACCGACGCCCTCCGGTTCGGCGAGGAGGAGGAACTGGCCGACCTGCTGAAGGACGCGGTGGTCCTCCACCCGGAGTACGGTACCGCTCCCCGGGTGTACTACCGGAACATCCCCGGCTGCTTTGTGGGCGGCCTGGTGTACGACCCGGAGGAGGAAGAGGTGATCATCGGCGCCGCCGTCACCCTCACCCTGGCCGACGGGACGGTGTACGAGACGGTCAGCGACGACTTCGGCGACTTCTGGTTTAAGGACCTGCCGGAGACCACAGGCAGCGTCATCATCCGGGCGCAGGGCTACCAGCCCAGGACCTTTGACGGCCTGGACACCGCCCAGTGCCCCAACCTGGGGGACGTGCCGCTGGAAAAAGAGCAGGTACCCCATTGCGGCTGAAAGGGCAACTGTTACATGACATGTAAAAAAGCGACTCCCGCCGGAGCTCTGGCGGGAGTCGCTTTGGCGTTTTATATGGTAGTCAGGAAAGTCAGCCCTTGACCTGGGCGCGCAGAATGGGACGGAAGTAGGGGATCCGGGGCAGGGCATTGAGCAGCAGGGTGCCCAGCACATAACACACCACCGCTTCGCCGATGGCAAAGGTGAGGCAGTTCCAGGCCCAGTTTGCCCAGAATGCGCCGTTGACCGCCCCCACATAGGTCCAGGCCCAGATGGGGGGCAGGACGAGCAGGTTCACCAGGATGGGGGGCAGGGCGGCCAGATACCACCGGGGCATCTTCATGGTCAGCCAGGCGGCGACGGCGGTGGCCAGGGTGCCGAACACGATGTCCAGCGGTCCCACCGGGGAGGCCAGGTTGACGATGAGGCAGCCTATGGCAAGACCCGGTGCGGCGGCAGGGAACAGGAAGGGCAGCACGGTGAGGGCCTCGGCAAAGCGGAACTGGACGGCGCCGAAGGTCAGACCGAAGATGTCCCCGAAATAGCCCAGCACGGCGTACAGGGCCGCCACGGCGGCGGCAAAGGTCAGGTCGCGGACGGTAAATTTGCGCATAAAAAAACCTCCAATTTTGATCTTTAGAGTGCCGGCGCAGGGCACAGCGGCGGGCGTTCCTACCGGACAGCGTCACGCCATAGCTGTCCGCGGCTGTCTGCCCGCCGGTTGGACCGGGTTGGAGCCCGGTCGGGAGGTATTATACCACGGCCCTTTCAGGTTGTAAACGGCGTTTCGCAGGAGATTTCCCTGCCTTGAGCCCCCAATCGCGGGGAACTGGGCCGGCCGTGGGAAAGGGCCTGGACAAAACATCCAGGCCCTCTTGCGCGTTATATCAGCCCAAGCCGCTCCAGTGCCTTGGCGATGCCGTCCTGCTCCACCGGGGCGGTGACAAAGCTCACCCGGTCAAAGATCCTGGGGTCGCCGTTGCCCATGGCCACGCTCACTCCCGCCGTCTCCAGCATGGGCAGGTCGTTGGTGCTGTCCCCGATGGCCACGCAGTCCGCCCGGTCCATGCCGTGGCGCGCCATGAGCGCCTCCATGGCCTTTCCTTTGGAGCAGCCCCGGCTGACCAGCTCGATGAGGCAGCCCTCCCGAAGAATGAGGTCGAACCCCGGCTCCACCTCCCGCCGGAAGGCATCCAGGTCAAACCCAGGCCCAGTCCACACCACGAACTTGTCAAAGTCTGCCTCCGGTCCAGCAGGGTCCCCCTCTGTGTCAAGGCCCATGCGGTCGTAGTAAGCTTTCTCCGCCGCTACCTGGGGAGCCAGTGGACGGGTCAGGTCGAAGTAGACATGGTCCGCCCCCTCGTACATCACCTGGAGGCGGTAACGCCGGACCAGATCCACCGCCCACTGCTGGACATCCTTGGCCAGCCGCTGGCGGAAGAGAATCTCATCTCCCTCCCGGATGTACAGGCCGCAGCCACACACGAAGCCGTGAAAGCCCATAGCCTTCACACGGGGGTCTACCCCGCACCAAGGGCGGCCGCTGTTGACGTAAACCAGGTGGCCTGCCGCCCGGGCCAGCCGGATGGCCCGGCCTGCGCTGTCCGGGATGGTTCGGTCCCGGCTGTTCACCAGTGTGCCGTCAATATCAAAAAAGAGCATCCGCCGCATCCAATTGCCTCCGATTTCTGAAAATAGTCTGCTCCATTATACCCCGGTGAACCGGGCTTGGCAAGGTGTTGAACGTATTTGACGGGACGCAGAATTTTGACGCGGAGCATGCGCTTCTTTAACACAATCTTATCTGACACGCAATAGCTAGAGGAGAGTCCTGCTAGGTGGAACACCTTGGGGGAGAACGTGTTTAAGGATTTTTTCCAGGCTCAAAAGAACTGAATTGTTACTTACCCGTTACTAACCTGTTACTAACGGGTCATCACTGTATATCATGCCAAACGCAAAACCGCTGCTTGCAACAGATCAATTTTTGAGTGGGTATAGTGCGCCGTAATATCCTGTCGGGTCGAGTGCCCCATGAGCCATTTGATTGTCAGCATCTCCACACCGGCCGTATACAAGCGGGTCGAAAATGTGTGCCGGCACCAGTGCGGCGTTACTTGAGGTGCGCCAATCTTCTCTGCAATGACCTTGAAATAGGTCCGGTAGCGGTAGGGGGCTATGGAGTGGCCGTCATCGCCGCATATGATGGTGTCCCCGCCACGGGCAAGCCAGGTCATCAGATACGGCTTGATTTTGGGGTGGACCGGGATGATCCGGTCCTGCCCGGCTTTGGTTTTTCCACCGCCCTGGAGGTAATCCCCGTCCGCATGGTAGGCAAAGCGGGTGAGGGCCAAAAGCTCTGAAACCCGGAATCCGGTATAGCACAGCATGAGGGCGGTATCCGCCCAAGGCTCCCCAGCTGCGGCCAGCTGCGTCAGTTTTTCCACTTGTAGGTCTGTCAAGGCGTTGCGGGGATTTTTAATGTCAACCGTTGGGATATCCAGATACGCAGAATAGTCTTTCATAATCACATCATTTTGCATGGCCCACTGGTTCAACGCGCGGATCAAGATAGCGTCGTTTGAGATAAGCGACTGGGACAGCCCGTTTTCGTCGTCCTCGTCCAATATAGCCTGCCAGTCTGCCAGGGTCATGCTCCGCATTTTCCGGTCTGTATAGCGGGATACCCGACGATTCCAGGCGGCATTGTGGCTCTGGATGGACGGGAGATTTAGTTTGCGGTACGCATGGGCGCTCCATGCCGCGAACACGTCTCCCACGGTCATTGAGATCCGGTCTACCGACGGCATCGCAGCCCGTCCGGCATTGTACTGGTCTAGGGCGGCATACGCCTCTGCTGCCGTCGGGTGGTAACTGAGCGGGACTTGGACAATCCGGCCCTGAGCGTTGCGCCCGGATACCTTGACCGCATAGGGCCTGCGCCGCCGGCCAGACAGTCTGACGACACTCCCGCTTCCGTTGGGCCGTTTCATTTTCGTCACCTCACAAACAGATGTTCGATATCAAGGGCTTTTAGAACCTCCCCCGGAGCCGGGGGAGGTTTTTGCGTTTCGGGCAAATCCGCAGACGCTTGCGGATTTCGGTGGAGACTAATCCACATTACGATTCTTCCCGTAAAATATCTTCCCTGAATTAAGGATTTTTCGGTAACCGCAACGCAAAGCAAGCTCCTTGTCTTCAAGGACACAGGATTTCGCATCACTGCACTGCTGATAAAGGGAACAGCAGTCCCACTCTTTGGGATATCGGTTGACTGTTTCCCCGGCAACTCGGATCAATAATTCCTTGTAAGAATCTATTGTGTGTTGATCATCAACTGGAAGCCTCAAATATTTCCCCTCAGACGGCAAGGAAGCGGTATGAAAATCGCTTTCAAGCAAATCAGAGAAAAGCAAGGGGAGCAATATGTACTGCTGTTTTCCACGTAATTTCAAACGAAACGCTGTGAAGTTCTCCAGTTTAACAACCGTATAGCCACCGGAAGTCCCCTTCGCTGGTTTTGTAGATTTGACTGAAATTAGTTTAGGGTCTCCACCTTTTTGGGCCACGACTGTATTTATTTCTTGGCGAATACTCTCCAAAAACTGAAACTCATTGATTTCAGGTAATTCAAACCCATCCATAGCAACCTGATTAGTGTTCACAAGTCATCGCATCCTTTTCCGTCTGCACACCCAGAAGATCAAAAAAAACACGCTCTTTGATAATTTTGATGTTGGCCTTTCCTTGATCGTTCAAAGTATAGGCTCTTTCTTCTTTCGTGCTTAACCCATCCGCACCAACGAGGGTCATGTCTTGGGTTCCAACGACCAGATAGTCGGTTTTCCGGGAGACACCGCTTTTGAGAATGGCCCCAGCATTAACGGCGAGTTGAGCCGCTTCTGTCCGACTGATGGATAATTCGCCGGTGAATACAATAGTTTTCCCGTAAAGAGGGCCTGTCGAATCGATCTCATGACAGGTTGGGCAAATATCACTCGGTCTGATGGTCTCAAAGGGCCGCTTATGCGTACTGCCCCGAGAGAAAGTCGTCATGGGGTCAAGGTGGGCATACTGTTTTATTTTAACATCTGGAACATATAGACAGTAATCAGAAAACCGATCAAAACGAGAGCTATTTACACAGGCGATCGCAACCAGGGCACAGGTGACGGCATCGTCAAGAGCATTGTGGTGACAGCCCATATCAATACCGAAATAGGATGCGCAATCAGCCAGTCCGCGCTTGGGAGGAGAATAGGGTTTGATCATTTCCATGGTATCTATGTACTTGAAGTCAATGCCGTTTGCGTGATACCCAAGGCTTTGATGGAGCACGGACATATCGAAAGACGCATTGTGAGCAATGACAGGGACACCCGCATTAAAGTATGGTAAAAGCACTCGGAGAACTATAAACGCGGGGTCCGAATTGACTGTATCAGATGGCGTAATGCCATGAATCTTAGAATTTGCGTCGAGGTACTGGTTATCGGGCGGCTGGATCAGAGAGTAAAAAGTTTCCGCAATGCGTAGATTCTCCACTACAGCAATACCAACTGAACAGGCACTGTCCAGCCTGTTTGTGGCAGTTTCAAAGTCCAGCGCAACAAAGTCAGCATTTTCAAGGAACTTCATAAAAGTCCTCCTAGTATTTCGCCCGGAGCTCTACCACCCGGCCGATCACCCGGACGGGCAGCCGCTCCACATCGGCGGCACTGTAAAACTGAACATCATAGGCCGGGTTGGTCGGGATCAAAGAAATTCCGTCCAACCCATATTTTATTTTTTTGACCGTTGCGCTGTCCCCGTTGACCAGTACAACCACGGTGTCGCCCGTCTCGGCGCGGTCCTGCTTGCGGACGATGACCACATCTCCATCGCGCATCCGAGGCTCCATGCTGGCTCCTTTGACACGCAGGCCGAAGAACTCTCCTGTGGCGGCCATGGCCGCGTCGATTTCCTCATAATCCACAATATCGGTGATGGCCTCGATGGGGATGCCGGCGGCCACATCGCCCAGGACGGGGATTCTGATTCCTATTTCCTTGGGCACCTGGGAATTGCCCATCAAATAATCAATGGAGACATCCAACAAAGCGGCCAACTTGACTAATTGGGCCTGATCAATTTTCGACTTGCCATTCTCCCAATAGGAGTATCCGTTTTGGGTTAGACCTATGGCTTCCGCAACTTGCTTTTGAGTCAGGCCCTTGGCCTTTCTGGCATCTCTAAGGTTATTCACGGGTATCACCACCTTTGATGCTAAAATATCAATAAAGGCGATATATTGCAAGGCGGAAACAAGAATATTGATATTTTTTTGATAAAGCTATTGACAGAGATTAAAATACGTGCTAATAATATCAATAGATTCGATATATCGGAACGATATCACAGGAGGTGAAAGAGGTGGAAGCGCTGAAAATTTTTTCGATGTGTCTCGCATCCTTTACCCTTGGGTTCACGCTTGCCAACGTTATATGGACGTTCCACTCATTCAAAGAGGAACGCAAGGACAGAAACCGCAAGGCTTCCAAAACTGACAAGCAAAGAAAGGATGGAAAGGATTTTTGAAATTCGAGCGTCTTTCTTGGCGTTTTCGGCCTCACGCTCAGCGGTTTCGGCCCGGCGAAGCGCGGCATTTGCGATTTGGGCGAGTTCGTCGCGCATCGCCATCAATGTCTCTGGAGTTTGGATGACGGCGTTTTGCATATCAATTTCCCGTTGGCGGGTTTCCTGTTCCTGTTTCGCTAAGCGTTCAGTATCAAGGCGCAGGTCATCGGGCCAGACTTCGTCAGGATTCTTCGGATAATCGGTTATTCCGTGTTTTGGCATATAGACGCCTCCTTCCTGCCCACATTCTACCACGGGCGGGGGAGGGGGACAAGAAGGGGGGTGACAACCACATGATCATGCGGATCAAAGAACTGCGGCTGGAACGGGGGCTGGATCAGACAGAACTTGGTGCAAACATGGGAGTTGGACAAAGCACAGTCTCCGAATGGGAGCGAGAAACGGCATTACCTCGAACTCGTCAGCTTCCCCTGCTGGCCCAAGTGCTGGGCTGCTCCATCGACGCACTGTTTTTGCCCATTGAGGACGCCAGTTGATCTATCCCAAGCATACTACCCCAAGGAGGTTTTTACCATGCAGGCAGATTGCCGGAATATCTATCAGGCCGCCCGGAAAGTTGCGGGCCTGACCCAAGAAAAGGCCGCTGAGATGATCGGGATCTCCGTGCGCTCCCTGGCGGACTATGAGACGGGGGTCCGCATCCCGTCCAACGCTACGGTGGAGCTGATGGTGATGGTGTATAACAGCCAGCTCCTGGCCACCCAGCACCTGCGCAACTCGGCGGAATTTGCCCGTGACCTGCTGCCGGCGGTGGAAGCCATGCGGCTGCCGGAGGCGGTGCTGACCCTGGTGGACGCCATCTATGATTTTGCTGATGACAAGCTGGACCGGGAGCTCATCGACATTGCCCGGGACGGAGTTATCAGCGAGGATGAGCGGCCACAATTCGAAAGAATTATCACAAAAATCAAAGACATTATTACCGCAGCTATGGCTGTGAGCTGCGCGAGAACAAAGGAGGGCTGAATATGCCGAGAAAAACGACTGTACCCCCACCGGGCGACGATGAAATTATGTCCCATAGCAATGTCCCGGTGGATTTGGCCGCCAGATATATCGGGTGGTCCTCGACAACGATCTATTATGCCCTGCAAGACCAGCGGGCGCCCTTTGGCTTTGCGGTCAAGAGCCCAAAAGGCGGTTGGACGTATAACATCAGTCCCGGCCTGCTGGTGCGGTACAAACGAGGTGACCTGCCCACCTATCGGCTGGACGAGGTAATATCACTCGCCGCTGAGGGTGTGGAGCGGATTGTCAACAGCAAATTAGGCGAGATCCAGCGGGTGTTGTCCGCGGTCACCGGAGCCGCGTGAGATATGAGGACGCGCACAAAAAAAGCCCGGGCAGGCGCTTGCGCACCCACCCGGGCAGATGGACTGGTCAGGTCCACCATGAGAACACCGTTACTATACCACAGACAAAACCACTTTGCAAGGGGGGATCTCCATGACGCCGCTGACACGGATACAAGGCTATGGGCACGTGGCCATCCAGTACGGGCTGGAAGAGGCCATATTTTTAGATTCCATTGTCCACTGGTATCGGGTCAATCGTGCGGAGGGAAGGAACTTCCGGGACGGCCGGTGGTGGACCTATAACACCATCAAGGCGTTTGACGCGCTTTTCCCCTGGTGGTCCTCCAAACAGATCCGCCGGATCATCGACAGCTGTAAGAGTCAGGGGGCGTTGCTCACCGGAGACTACAATCAAGACCGGCGGGACCGGACCGTGTGGTATACCCCAAGCGATAAGGTGCTGGAGTTGTACGGCCTGACCGAAACAGACAAAAGCATTTGCCCAGATGGGCAAATGCAAAAGCCCGAACCGGCAAGCTCATGTGCCCAAACGGGCACAGCATTACCATGTAGTAATACCCATGTAGATACATACAGTCCCCCCTATATCCCCCCAGCGGGGGGAAGTCCGCCGGAAGGAAAGACCGGGCGCAGGAAGCGTGGCAGCCCGGAACCTTACAAACCGGAGTGGTTTGACGCATTTTGGGCCAAGTACCCCCGGAAGGACAACAAGCAGGTGGCCTTTACCGCCTGGTGCAAGCTCCGGCCGGATCGAGAGACCTGCCGGGCGATGGCAGCCGGGCTGGAACGGGCCAAGAAGTCCCGCCAATGGGTCAAGGACAACGGGGATTACATCCCCCTGGCCTCCACCTGGATCAACCAGCGGCAGTGGACAAACCAGGGGGTAGACCTATCCCTGCTCCCAACCGACGGAGACAGCGGAGGCTGGGCCCCGGACCCGGAGGTGACCACATGAGACGCTGCAAAATTGTAAATTGCGCCAAGCGGGATGGAAATCCCTGCTGCGCTGACTGTGATGACAAGACCTGTCTCAATCGCTGCCAGAACAGCCCGGAGCGGTGCAAATGCGTGTCGTATCTGCCACCGCCGAGAAAGGTCGCCTATGACCACGAGGCGATCTATCGGTTGGTGCTCAAAGGACTGACCTACGACCAGGTAGCGGACCGGATCGGGTGCGCCCCCAGCACGGTGGGCAAGGTGGCCCGGGAGTATGGGCTATTCCGCCCAGGAAGGGGGCGGCGGCATGGAGGGAACTGATAACCTGCTGGCCGTCAACGGCCTGGAAGCCCAGCAATCGGTGATCGGGGCCATGCTCATTGACAGCTCCTGCGTGGGAGTAGTGATGGGCGCGGTCAAGGACAGCGATTTCACCGACGGCGCCTGCCGCAACACCTTTGCGGCCATCCGGCGGCTATTCCTCGCCCGGCGGCCCATCGACCCGGTGGTGCTCCAGGACGAGGTCCACGGCGGGGAGCGGTGGGTAGCCTGGGCCCGGGAGCTGATGGAGGTGACCCCGACAGCGGCCAATGTGCTGGCCTATTGCGACATTGTCCGCCGGCAGGCCATCCTGTATCAACTCCGGGACAAGGCCGGGCAGGTGCTGAGCGCAGTATCCCTGGAGGACGCCCGGAAGCTGGTGCGGGAGATGTCCGGCCTGCTGGTGGACGACGTGCAGGACCGCAAAATGACGGCGGCCGAGCTGGCCCAGGATTTCATCCGGCGAGTGACCAGCAAGGACAAGCCGGAGTATCTTCCCTGGGGCATCCCCACAGCGGACCGGACGGTCTATGCCGAGCGAGGGGACTTGATCCTGCTGGGCGGATATCCGTCGGCGGGCAAGACCCTGCTGTCCGTCCAGATGGCTTTGGCCCAGGCCAAGCGGTACCGGGTGGGCTATTACAGCCTGGAGACCCGGCCGGAGAAAATGGCGGACCGGCTCTTTGCGCATCTGGCCAAGGTCAGCTTGAGCAACATCAAGCAGCGGGATTTGACGGACGACCAGCTGGGCCAGCTGGCGGAGGCCGCGAATCACTTTGTGGCCCACTGCCCGGTGGACTATTTCCGGGCCGCTGGGTGGACGGTAGACGATATTTCGGCCAGCGCCATCGCCAACGGCTATCAGATCATCTACATCGACTACCTCCAACTGGTTGAAGGGAAAGAGCGGTCCGCCTATGAGCGGGTGAGCGCGGTATCCCGGGGCCTCAAACTGTTCGCCCAAAATACGGGGACGGCCGTGGTGGCGCTGGCCCAACTCAACCGGCCCGAAAAGGTCAACAAGGCGGGCAAACAGGTGATGGTCCCGCCGTCCATGCAGTCGTTCCGGGAGTCTGGGCAAATCGAGCAGGACGCAGACGCCGCATTTCTCCTGTGGGCCTCGGACCCCAACGACAACAAGAGCCAGCGGGTGCTCAAACTGGGCAAGAACAAGGAGGGGCGGAAGTTCAGCCGCTTCCTGGATTTTGACGGCACCACCCAGACCATGGTGGAGGCAGCCACAGAGGGCGGGACCTCCGTGGCCGCCGAGATGTCGGCGGCCGGCCGGGCGGCCAAGGCGGAGAACCGCCGGAAGGCACGGGAGGCGCAGATGAGTTTCCGGGAGCTCACAGACGAGGAGGCGGGGGAAAACCCCTTTGAGCAAAAGGAGGACCAGCCATGACCGATGACGAGTGCATCAAACTGCTGTTGCAGGAAGCCCGGCGGCATGAGGGGCTGGCCGCCCTGAGTGGTGAGCGCCGGATGGAGGAGGACCACCGAGCCGTGGCCTCGGCCTGCCGTCGGGGCGCCCGGTGCATGGGGGGTGGGAAAATTTGCAAATCGGAGAGAAAAAGACGTTTCGCCCGGCTGCGTTTTTGGATGAGCGCGGGCCGGTATCAGGACAGATGGTGATTCCCCGGACGGTCACCGGGGTGGTCACCTGGGTGCATCCGGCGGGCCGGTATTATGTCGTGACCTATGAGGTCAACGGACACAAACTGCGGGAGTGCTTCCCGCAAGAAAAATAAAAAATGGAGGTACACCATGAGAACATTTGCAATCTTAAACATGAAGGGCGGGGTGGGCAAAACCACCACTGCCATCAACCTGGCTTATCTGCTGGCCACCGTACACCGTCAGCGGGTGCTGCTCATTGATGCGGACGCCCAAGCCAACGCCACCAGGACCCTGCTCCTGGATGGGGACTATGATGGGCTGGCGGCTCTGCTGGAGAGCAAGGTGATCTGCTACGATGAGGTCATCGAACACACGGAGATCCCCAACCTGGACATGGTGCCCGCCAGCAGTGAGCTGCGCAATATCGACCTGGGGCTGGTCACACGGGAGGGCACTGCGGCGCTGCGGGCGATCCGGGACCTGCGGGACAACGTAGCAGAGGACGACGCCTATGACGTCATCGTCATCGACTGCCCGCCTGGGTTCACGGCGGCCTGTGTGGCGGCTATCCTGGCCAGCAACAGCCTGATCATCCCGGTGTTGCCCGACGCTTTTTCCGCCGAGGGCATGGACGACCTGGTGGAGCAGATCGATGGAGTGCGCAAGCTCCAGCCGGACATCCGGGTGGCCGGGTGCCTGGTTACGCAGTGGCACAATGCAGACGTGGTGCTGGACGCCACAGACTATCTCCGCACAGACGGTCCCATCCCGGTGTTTGACACTGTTATCCGCCGCACGGACAAGGTGCTGGAATCCACCTGGGCCAAGCAGCCGGTGCTGATGTGGTCCCCCAACAGCTCCGCCGCCCGGGATTACCGGGCCTGGGTCAACGAGCTCATCACAAAGGAGGCGTTGGTCAATGGCCGGTAAGTTTAATCTGGTGGAGCACCTTAAGCCCAGCGCGGCGGCCCAGGTGCGGGACATCGAAACGATCACCTCCGAGATCTTGGACGCCAAGCGGGCCGGCGGCGAGGCAATCCTGACCATAGGCCGGGGGCTAATTGAGGCGAAGGGACTCCTGCCCCACGGAGAGTGGCTGCCCTGGCTGACAGAGCGGGTGGAGTTCTCCGAGCGCAGCGCTCAAAACTTTATGCGCTTGGCCCGGGAGTACGCAAATCCGCAGACGCTTGCGGATTTGGGCGCATCCAAGGCCCTGACCCTGCTGGCCCTGCCGGCAGAGGAACGGGAGGAATTTATTTCGGCTGTCCATGTGGTGGACGGAGAGGAAAAGACCGCAGCGGAAATGTCCTCCAGGGAGCTGGCCCAGGCCATCCGGGAAAAGGAACAGGCCCAGGCAGATCTGCGCGCAGCAGAGGAGGCCCGGGATAAGATGGCCCAGGATATGGCCATAGCCAATGCGCGGCTGTCTGGGCTGAGGGAGGACCTGGAGCAGGCGACGGCGGCAGCATCTGCGGCTGCGGAGGAGCTGGCCGAGCTGAAAGCCCGTCCGGTGGAGGTGGCAGTGGAACAGGTCGCTGACCCGGAAGCCATTGCCAAGGCCAAGGCGGAGGCCGTAGCCGAGATGCAGGCTAAGGTGGACAAAGCCAGAGAGGCCAAGGACCGGGCCGAGGCAAGGCGAAAAATCGTGGAAGAGGCATTGGAACAGGTCCGGCTCCAGCTGGAGCAGCAGGCCAAGGAGGAGAAAAGGGCTGCCCTGGAATCCGACAAGGACCTGACCACCTTTGAGATCCTCTTCGTCCAGGCCCAGGAGACGCTTAACAAGATCCAGGGGTTGATGCTCAAACTGCGGGCCAGGGAGGACGCGGAGCCGGCGGAAAAGCTCCGGCGGGCCCTGCTGGCCCTGGCCGACAAGGTGAGGGAGGCGGCGCTAACCGATGTCAAGACCGATTGACGCATATGCACTAAACAACGCTCTGGTGTCGTGGTACAACGACACCGAGGACGGGAAGGAAAGGGCGATCCTGCGGCGCGTTATGCAGATGGTGGTCCATGCGCCCGTTCTTCCCCAAACGATGCCTGCGCCACCTGACCGCCGCCCGCCGGAGGGAGAAGCCGATGCTTGAGATATGTCCTATCACGCTGAAGGAGGCAAACGCATTTGTGGAGCGGCACCACCGCCATCATGGCCCCGCAACTGGGCATAAGTTCTCCATTGGATTGTCCAATGGCAAGGAGATCGTAGGCGTTGCCATTGTGGGCCGCCCAGTCAGCCGGTATCTGGACGATGGCTGGACGTTAGAGGTCAACCGGCTTTGCACTGACGGGAGCCGCAATGCCTGCTCTATGCTGTATGCGGCAGCGTGGCGGGCAGCTCGGGCGATGGGATACCACAAACTCATTACTTCCATCCTGGACAGTGAAAACGGAGCCAGTCTAAGAGCTGCGGGCTGGAAATGCGTGGGACAAGCCGGCGGCCTGCGCTGGACGGGCAAGCGCCGGCCAGAGGTGGACCTTTATCCGGCGCAGCTAAAAATACGGTTTGAGGTGGATGACGGGAAGCGCCCGCCGGAGGGAGAGGAGGAACCTGATGGACATTGAGAAGCTGATTGAGCGGCTAAGAACCGAAAGCCTTTACAAAGACAAGGCGACACTGGAAATCATGGATTTGTGCATGGACGCTGCCACCGCCCTCGCCACGCTCCAGGCCGAAAACGAGCGGCTGCGGGCCGAGCTGGAGCAGGTGCAGCGGGAGAGGGATGCGGCGGTTGACTTCCTAAAAGGACAGTGTCGATATTGTCGGAAATATCTCACTTGTCCAACTAGGCGCGGCCCGCATGATAATTGCTGGCAATGGCGCGGCCCGGAGGAGGAGTGAGCAATGAAAGACTATACGCACATCACCATGTTTGATAGGCCGTACCCGCCAGAGAAGCAGGCGGAGGGATTGGCGATTTCTCAGGCTATTGTGGGCGGGCATTGTCATAAATGCGGATTTTTCCCCCAATGCTCCACCCAAGGGGAGACGTTCCGGTTTCCTATGTTTGCGTGGTGCATGATAAAAAAAGCAGAAATTTTGAGGGATTTAAGCCGCCAGACGGAGGCATGACACTGTGCTAACTATTACCATTAAAGTCAATGCCCCATCCGACCAGGCCCTGGGGATCAAAGAGCACCTGGCCATGTGCCTAGAGCGGTACGGGGATACTAGGGTGGTCTCCATTAAGGCGGACCAACCGGAACAAATGCGGATAAGGAGAGATTACAGGTGAAAACAATCGTGAGAGGGATCGTCTATGTCGCATGGATGACTGCGGCAGTGCTGGTTCTGGCCCAGCCCTTTGTGGAGTACATGGACACCCTGGAGCTGGACATGGTGGACCTGCTGGTCCATGCGGTGGTGGGCTTCCTCCTGGTGTTTGCCGGGACGGAGGTTGCAGAATGGCTCAAAAGGCGGTGGTCAGATGGGGAGTAACCGCAACCTGCGGCGGATCTCCATCGTGGTCACCGCACAGACGGTGGGGAGCTTGGCGTACCTGTCCAAAATGTGCGGCTACCCGGAGCTGGGCATGGTGGTGGATAAGCTGACCCGGGAGAAAATGGTCAACCTGCGTACATGGAGCCGGGTGGACCGGAAGGGACGAAAGCGGGGGCAGGGCCATGGCTAAGGTGCTGCGGACTGTAGAGGCTGGCCGACTGCGGTATGCGGTCCTCTATGACCGATACTCGCCGACCGACCCGCCCAGGGCCCGGGCGGAGAAGCAGCGAGCCAGCTCCGCCGCCCGCCAGGCCATCAACCTGCGCACCAGCTGCCAGCGGTTGGAGTGCCTGCTGTTTGCCAACTTCGGGCGGGACGATTGGCTGGTGACCCTGACCTATGATGAGGAGCACCTGCCTGCCGACCGGGACGAGGCGGTTAAACAGACGAAAAAGTTCGTCCGCACCCTGCGGGAACACCGGAGGCCCCGGGGCCAGCCCCTGCGCTATGTCTATGTCACTGAGGACAAGCACGGGGACGGCCGGGTCCACCACCACATGGTGGTCAACGGCACAGGCCAGGACATGGAAACCTTCCGGGCGCTGTGGTCCAATGGTATGGTGCTGATGCAAAACCTCCGGCCCCGGGAGTTCCCGGCCTTGGCCCGGTATCTCACCAAAGAACCCCGGGAGTATGGCCGGGTGGATGTGGGCGCCCGAAACTGGTCGGCCTCCCGGGGGCTGGCCAAGGCAGTGGCGCCGCCGGCGGAGACGGTGCCTGACATCCTGACCTTGCAGGCACCACCTGGTTCCTATATTTTGGAAAATGAGGGGACAACGGTCAATGAGTTTGGCAATTACCAATTTATCAAGTATCTCATGCCGGATCAGGAGGACTACCGGGTGCCGCTGGAGGTGTCCACAGACCCGGAGCTGGACCTGACGCCCTGGAGGTATTCACCGCAGCGGCGGAGGGGGAAAACTGTATAGCTCTTATATTTATTGCACTTGCAAGCATGTATAACAAATGGAAAACAGTAAGAGAAAGAGGGGTCAAGGCATTGCAAAACCAGGGAAAATGTGATAAGCTAACGGTGAAAGATGGCTGGCTGACCTGCCCGGTCTGTAAGCGCAACAAGCGGTTGCTCAGGGTAGCACCTGACACTGAGGCTAAGGGGTTGCGAATTTACTGCACAGACTGCAAAACAGAGCTAGTCTTAGATATCGACAGAGGCCAGAGCGTTGAACGCCGGAGCCCATGACATCCCGAGAGGATGGTTGTGGGTCCGGCGTTTTTTGTTTGCCCGGAGGTGATAGCCCGTGGCCATGAAGCCGCCCAGGCCCTGCCGGCACCCCGGATGTGGGGAGCTGACCAAGGACGGATACTGCCCGAAGCATAAGCCAAAGCAGGCCGCCCGGAGGGAGTCCGCCCAGTGGCACAGCTGGTATAGCCTGCCCATCTGGACGGATGACCTGCGGCCAAGTCAGCTGCTCCGGGAGCCTTTCTGCCGGGAGTGTGCCCGACAGGGCATCCGCACGCCGGCCACTGACGTGGACCATGTGCGGGACCACCGGGGAGACTGGGCGCTGTTTACAGACCGGGACAACCTGCAAAGCCTTTGCCACTCCTGCCACAGCCGCAAGACCATGCGGGAGTTGTGGCAAAACCGAAAGGAAAATTCAGGCGGTGGCAGGCGGTGAGCGGGCCAGCTTTGGGCGCGGGTGCGCGGCCTGGGTGCGCCAGCGGGCGTGGGCGAGAAATTTTAGCAAATTTCCTTCACCCTCCCCCCGGGGCGAAAAAGTTTCAGCGGGATAGCGTAAGACCGCAAGCCTCCCTTCGTGTGGGATTTTTTCCCCACGGAAATTTTCAGGAGAGGACCCAGTGCATGGATAGCTTAGAAAAAGCTCGAAACATACGGCTGTATCATTGCGACTGCTTGGTCGGGATGAGTCGAATCGAAACGGGGAGCGTGGACCTGGTCCTGTGCGACCTGCCCTATGGGACAACAAATTGCCCGTGGGATACGGTGATCCCGTTTGAACCGCTCTGGGAGCATTACCGCCGTATCCTCAAACCCAAAGGGGCGGTAGTGCTAATGGCTGCCCAACCCTTTGCCACAGATTTAATCAACAGCGCCCGTTCGCTGTTTCGTTATGATCTGGTTTGGGAGAAAACAGCGCCGGTGGGCCATGCAAATTCCCATAAGATGCCACTTCGTTCGCACGAACTGATTTTGGTGTTTTATAAGCGCCTGCCTAAATACCATCCCCAGGGATTAGTTCCCTTGGAGCAGCCACTCGTACGGAAGGCATCGGAGAAAAAGGCAGGGGGTGTATATCATCACGGGCTAGGGAAACAAAGCGTCCAGAGGTTTACCAACTATCCAAGGTCTATCCTGCGGTTCTCAAATCGAAAAGATAAACGGGTGCATCCAACCCAGAAGCCTGTTGCCCTGATGGAGTACCTGGTGCGGACCTATACAGATCCAGGAGACCTCGTTGTAGATAACTGCATGGGAAGCGGAACCACCGCTGTTGCCTGCCTCAACAGCGGGCGGCGGTTTGTCGGGTTTGAGTTAGATAAGCAGTATTATGACACAGCCTGCTACCGTGTCGAGGAATGGAAGCCAGAAGCAAGTGCGTGAGGTGATAAAATGCCGGGGCCGAGACAGCCCACAGATGTGGTCAAAGCCAAGGGGCGCAAGCACCTGTCCAAGGCCGAGGAGGCCCAGCGGCGGGCCGGGGAGGTGCAGGTGGAGCGCCCCAAGACGGTGAAGGTACCTAAGTGGGTACCGGAGGACCTGAAAAAAGAGTTCCGGGCCCTGGGCAGGAAACTGCTGGCGGCGGGACTGTACACCGACCTGGATGCTGATACCCTGGGGCGGTATCTTGTGGCCCAGCGTCAATATATCCTTGCCACACAGGAAACCGAGCGGGCCCTGGACCAGCGGAACCAGGAAATGGCGGACAGCTGGGGCAAGATCCAGGAGCGGTATTTTAAGCAGGCCCGGAACTGCGCCAACGATATGGGCCTGACCGTGACTAGCCGGTGCCGGCTGGTGGTGCCGGACGCCCCGCAGAAGGGGGAGGAGGACAACCCCTTCCTCCAGCTGATTCAGGGAGGGGCGGAACGCCGTGCCTGACATGATCTGGCTGACCCCGTACATCCATGTGCCAAAGCCGGAGGACGGGGCCCAGCTGCGGTACAGCCAGGAGGCTGTGGACCGTGTCATGGGGTTTTTCTCCCTGCTGGTGTTCGGCCAGAACGAGTGGGCGGGGAAGCCCTTTACCCTCCTGCCCTGGGAAGAGCAGGCCATCCGGGAGTTTTACGGCGTCCAGGTGCTGGACGACGACGGCAACTGGGTGCGCTACCGCCGCTTTTTGTATGACGAGATCGCCAAGAAAAACGGCAAGAGCGAGTTTGCCGCCGGTCTGGGGCTGCACCACCTGCTGGCGGACGGGGAGGCCCGGCCCCAGGTGGGCATCTTCGCCGCCGACAAGACCAACGCGGATATCATCTACCAGTGCGCCAAGTACATGGTAGAACACACCGCACTGAGCCAGCCGGCCCACCGGCCCCTGGCCTGGTGCCGGGACAGCGTGCGGGAGATCCGCACCCGGTTCGGCGGGATCATGAAGGTCTATTCCTCCGATGCGGACACTAAGCACGGGTACAGCTTCAGCGCCATCCTCATCGACGAGCTCCACGCCCAGCCCAACCGGCGGCTGTGGGACGTGCTTACCACCGGCTCGGACGCAGCCCGGCGGCAGCAGGCGGTGATCGTGCTGACCACCGCCGGAGACGACCCGGATAGACGCAGTATTGCCTGGGAAGTCCACGAGAAATGCCGGCGGCTGCTGGCCTGGCGCCGGGGGGAGCCGGAGCAGCCTTTGGACCAGGACGACCCGGCGTGGTGCCCCATCATGTACGGCATCAGCATCCTCACCGGGGACGACCCGGACAAGATCGCCGCCCTAGACATCTATGACGAGGCGCTCTGGAAGCAGTGCAACCCCTCCTATGGGGTGACCATCAAGCCGCGCCAGTTCCGGGCGGACGCCCGGGCGGCCAGGCAGAGCGAGGCCGCGGAACGTAATTTTCGCTGGCTCCGGCTTAACCAATGGATATCCACCAAGGACGTGGGCTGGCTGCCCTTGACCTTGTACGACAAGACCCAGATCGGCCCCTCGGCCAAGGCCGAGCGGGAGGAATGGGTCCGGGAGAACCTGATGGGGAAACGGTGCTATGGCGGGCTGGACCTGTCCACCACCACCGACCTGACGGCCTTTGCGCTGATCTTCCCACCCCAGCCGGGGCTGGACACCTGGGTGGCGCTGTTCCAGGCATGGCGGCCCCAGGAGGGCGTGCTGGAGGCCGAACAGCGGGACCATATTCCGTACAGAGACTGGAGCCGGGCGGGCTTTATCGACCTGTGCCCCGGGGACATGATCGACTACACCCAGGTGGAGGAGGCCGTGGCGCAGGCGGCGGAGACCTACCAGCTGGAGCTGCTGGGGGTGGACCCCTACTTGTCCCGGACGCTGACCCAGCGCCTGACCGAGCGGGGGCTGACGGTGGTGGAGATCCCCCAGACCATGATGCACATGAGCCCGGCGATGAAGGAGCTGGAGCGGCTGATCCGGGCCCACGAGATGCTCCACGTTCATTCGACAGCGGCCAGATGGTGTGTGGGTAATGTGCGTTGCTACGTAGATGCCAACGAGAATATCCGGCCCGTGAAAAACCGCAGCATCGGCCGCATCGACATCACAGTGGCCTGGATTATCGCCATGGCCACGGCCATCCTGGCGCGGAACCAGAAGCCGGACCTGGCGGCGGCCATGGACCGGCCGGGCTGGGGCATGTAGGGGGAATCACATGAAAAAACTGTGGAAAAATCTGGCCCGGTACGCCGTGGACCTGGCGCTGGTGGCCGGGGCCGCCGCCGTGGCGGTGGGGGCCGGGATGATCTATCTGCCGGCGGGCCTCATCACCGGAGGCGTGCTGGCCATGGCCGGGGCGGTGCTGGCCAATTTCGGCGGAGGTGATGATGGATGAGCCTGTCCAAAGGACTGCGGGCCCTGGCCCGGGCGCCGGTGCGCACCAAGGCACTGACCGCGGGGGACCTGATCGCCGCCGGGTATCCGGCGGACGGGACGGACGTTGCAGAGGACTACGCCCGGAAGCTCAGCGTAGTGGATCGGTGCGTGGAGATCCTCAGCGACTCGATGGCCAAGCTGCCCATCTATCTGTTTGACAGCCGGACCCGGGAGCGCATCGACCACCCGCTGCTGTACCTGCTCAACATCCGCCCAAACGAGGCCATGGCGCCCAGCGTGGCCAAGAAGCTGGTGGAAACCTGCCGCCTGGAGGGGGGCAACGGGTATCTGTGGATTGTCCGGTCTGAGCGGACGGGGCGGCCCCAGGAGCTGATCTCGGTGCCCTGGCGGCTGGTGCAGCCCTGGCGGGATTTGGCCGGGCGGGTGTGGTACGACGTGAGCCACCCGGTGACCGGGGAGGCCATGCGCCTGCCCCAAGAGGACATGATCCACATGAAGGGGGCCAGCCGGGACGGGCTGACGGGGGTGAGCGTACTGCGGCGGGCCAGCGAGGCCATCCAGGCCGCCCGGTCCCAGCAGCAGTACGGGCTGAGCTACTTTGCCAGCGGCGGCCAGCCCTCCGGCGTGCTCCGGACGGAGTCTGACCTGGGGGGCTACGCCAAGGGACCGGACGGAAAGCCCCTCCAGCGTAAGGACGGCAGTTATGTGACCAAGCGGGATGTGATCCGGCAGGAGTGGGAGCGGGTCCACATGGGGCCCAGCAACAGCCACCGGGTGGCCATCCTGGACCTCTCCCTGGACTACAAGCCCCTGGCGGCCAGCAACGCCGACGCCCAGTTCATCGAGAGCCAGGACGTGAGCGTCAAGGACCTGGCCCGGTATTTCGGAGTGCCGCTGTACAAGCTCCAGGAAGGAAAGCAGTCGTACAGCTCCAACGAGCAGAACGCCATCGAGTATGTGGTGGGCACCCTCCACCCCATCGTGACCCAGTACGAGGAGGAGCTGAGCTACAAACTGCTCACCGACCAGGAGCTGCGGGGCGGTCTGGAGATTCGCTTGAATCTCATGGGGGAACTGCGGGGAGACAGCGCCAGCCGGGCGAAGTGGTACAAGGACATGCGGGAGACGGGGGCGTTCTCGGTGAACGAGATCCGGGCGCTGGAGGACCTGCCCCCGGTGCCCGGCGGGGACACCCACTACGCCAGCCTGAACTATGTGCCGCTGGAGGACTTCCGGCATCTGAGCACCACCCGGGCGGAGAGCCGCCAACCGGCGGACTAAGGAGGAAACAGTCATGAGTGATTTTTGCAAGGCCGCCCGGATCGAGAAATCGGCGGCCGTGGACGAGCAGGAGCTGGCGCTGATCAACGCCCAGGCCCTGCGGCCGCTGGCGGCGGATGAGGTGTTTACCTTCCGGCTGGCGGCCTGCGACGACCAGGTGGACCGGGACAACGAGCGATTTACTGAGACCTGCCTGGAGCAGATGGCTCAGCTGTATGTGGGCAAGCCGGTACTCAAGGACCATCAATGGAGCGCCGGGGTGCAGACGGCCCGGGTGTACGCCGCCCAGGTGGAGGCCCAGGGAGAGGTCCACCGGCTGGTGCTGCGCTGCTATATGCCCCGGACGGAGGGCACGGCGGAGACCATTGCCGCCATCGAGAGCGGGATGCTCCGGGAGTGCTCCGTAGGGGTGGCGGTGGGCCGGGTGACCTGCTCCATCTGCGGGGCCGACCAGCTGGCCACTCTGTGCAAGCATGTGGGCGGCCGGGAGTATGACGGCCAGGTGTGCCACTTTGACCTGGACGCCCCCAGAGACGCCTACGAAGTGAGCTTGGTAGCAGTGCCCGCCCAGAAGGAGGCGGGGGTCGTCAAGGCCAAGCGGTATGGCGGAAGTCAGCCACCCGAGAACACAGACCCACCGGGGGGAGGCCCCGGAGACGATAGCCAGAACTGGCGGGACAAAGCCCTGCTGAATCTGGAACAAAACCGATATCTGATTTGACGGAGGGATAGGAACATGAGACGGAAACTGATTGAACTCAAGCAGCAGCGCACCGCCCAGCTGGAGGCGGCGGAGACCGCCCTGAAGACGGGCAAGCGGGAGGACTATAACTCCGCCATGGAGCAGGTCCGCAGCATGAACACCGAGATCAAGGCCATCCAGGACCTGATCGAAGAGCAGGACCGGAAGTTTCTGGAGAAGGCGGACGATCCCCAGGTGGAGAAGGACAAGGCCGAGGAGCGGGGCAGCGCCCTGATGAAAGGGCATAAGATCACCTTCGAGGTGCCCGAGGTACGCAAGGCCCTGTGGGGCGTGAGCAAGTCCATCACCCTGGGCACTGGGACTCTGGTTCAGCCCACCGGGGCGGGGAGCAATATCCGGGATAACCTGGAGACCACGGTGAGCTCCATTGTAGACCAGGTGCAGGTCCAGGACCTGACGGGGATGGGCGCCCTGCTGGAACCCTATGTGATCACCGAGACGGACGCCAAGGGGGGCAAGGTGACCACCAACGCGGGCAAGGCCCGGACAGATTCCGCCGACCCCACCTTCGGCGTGGCCAAGATCAGCCCCTACGAATTGAACGTGACCAACTATGTGGACCGGAACATCAACCGGCTGTCTCCGGCCAACTACTACGCCAAGATCTACGGCATGGCCATGCGGGCCATGCGGAGGGAGCTGGCCAAGCTCATCGTCAACGGCGACGGGCAGAGCACCCCGGACATGTACGGCATGAAGAACGCCAAGAACGTGGCCGGCAGCGAGATCTTCGCCACGGTGGACCTCTCCGCCATCAACGAGGACACCCTGGACGACCTGTTTTACAGCTACGGCGGGGACGAGGAGATCGCCGGAAACGCCCGGCTGTTCCTGAACAAAGCGGACCTGAAGGCCATGGGCAAGATCCGGGGCACGGCGGACAAGAACCGGGTGTTCAAGGTCCACCCCGACACGGGCAACCCCAACACCGGCATGATCGAGGACGGGGGCAACTTCGTGCCCTACACCATCGTGTCCGCCCTCACCGCCCTGTCCGACTCCACCGCCGGGGCCAGCCCCATCCAGACCATGCTGTACGGCAGCCCCATGAACTACATCCTGGGCTTGTTCGGGCCCTACTCCATCCGGGTGGACGATTCGGTTAAGGCGGTGGAGCGGATGCTGACCATCCTGGGCGACGCCATGGTGGGCGGAAACCTGGTGGTCCACAAGGGTATGGTGGTGGCCACCCTGCCCAAGACGGGCGGCGGGGGCTGATCAACCATGGCGCTGAGCGAGGAGCGGCTGGCCGGGCTGCTGGCCTACTGCAAGCTCACGGAGCTGGCGGACGACCCAGAGGTGCAGACGCTGATCCCAGCCCTCTATGACGGGGCGGTGGAGTATCTGGCGGAGGCAGGCATCCAGGAGCCAGCAGAGGGGGCGGCCCGGGCCCGGTATGACCTGTGCGTCAACTACTTGGTGCTGGCGGCCTTTGACCAGCGGGACGCCGCCGTGGTGGGCTCCAACGTAGTTGACAACCCCATATTCCGGCGGATGCTGAATCAGCTCAAGCTGAGCCAGCCAGCAAATCCGCAGACGCTTGCGGATTTGGAGGTGACCTAATGGCGACTGAGCACATCGACGCCGGAAAACTGGATGAGCGGGTGAAGGTGCTGGAGCTGGCGGAGATATCCCCGGGCGTCTGGGCCTGGCGGCAGGCCCGGACGACCTGGGCCAACGTGGAGCAGACCACCCGGCACAACGTGTGGTCTGTCCACGGCATCGGCGCCACAGGCGTGACTATGACCATGCGCCGGCAGGCATTGCGGCTGGGCAATGCCCTGGAATGGCGGGGGCGGCACTGCTTTCTCACCGCCATCCAGCCCCTGGGACGCAACCACATGGAGGTGAGCGCCGCCCTGGTGACGGTGTCCCAGTGCGAGGACCGGATGGCGGGGATTCGCTTCCCCGCATCCATGACCGAGAAATATCTGGGCCATGAGCAGCGGGAGCCTTATGCCGCCAACGTCCTGCGCCACGTGCTGGTAACGCCCAAGGCCATTGCGCTGACCCCCGGCCAGCTGGTGGAGGTGGACGGGACGCCCTGGCCCGTGACGCTGGCCCACACCCTGGACCTGTGGCACAACGAGTATGAGCTGGAGCGGGAGGTGGACCTGTAGTGCTTGAGACAAAACTGGACACCAGAGAGTTGGATGGGCTCATCAAAAAACTGGAGCAGGCCCCGGAGGTATTCCAGCAGGCCCGGCGGGAGGCGATGGAGCAGGCCGCCCCCAAGCTGCTGCAGGCGGTGCGCGGGGAGATCGGCGGGCGTGGAAAGGTGCAGCGGTGGCAGGATTCGTTTGTGGGGAGCAAGGGCGGCTATGCCGCCGCCCGGCCCAAGTCCAAAACCAAGGCCCAGGACAACCAGGGAAATGAAACGCGGTACCAGGTGGGGGCGGTGACCAACGCCATCAACTCCGGACACCGCTACCCCGGGCAGGGCGTCCGAGGGCGGGGGAAACGGCGAAAAACGGGCGAATACAACACGGGCCGGGTGGCCGGGCGGTACTTCTACGAGGCCGCCCAGGCCAAGGCGCCGCAGGTGGCCCAGGAGGCCGTCCAGCAGGTGGCAGACACCCTGAAATCGCATCTGGAGGGATAGGCAATGGTAACGCCCAACGATATCCTGGAGGCGCTGGCGGAGCTGGCGGAAGAGACGTTCCCGGGAGAACCCGTCTACCGTAACCTGACGCCCCAGGGCTTTACCCGGCCCAGCACCCTCATCGTGCTGGACCAGTGCGAGGGGGACGCCAATTTCGGCGCCGGCGTGGTGGAACTGCGGCCCCAGTTCACCCTGACCACCTTTGTGCCGGTGGATGAGTACCACCACAGCCACCTGGCGGAGCTCCACCGGCGGCAGATGGCGCTCACCGGGCTGTTTCTGCCCGGATACATCCGGGTGACGGACCCGGCGGAGCCGGAGGGCAGGGGCCGCGCCCCCAAGGTGACGGCGCTGAAGCTGGCCGGTGGCTATGACTACGACACAGTGACGGTCACCTTCTCCCTGACCCTGAGCCGGAAGGACTTTATGGACATTGAGCAGCGGCCCAGCATGGAGACGCTGCATCTGAGACAGGAGGCGACAACTTATGGCTAATCTCAACGCACCAAGCATCAACGTAACCTTTACCGAGCTGGGCATCACGGCCATCAGCCGGGGCAGCAAGGGCACCGTGGCGGTGATCCTGCGGGACACGGCCAGCGTGGACCCCGTGGCGCTGACCCAGGCCAGCCAGATTCCCAGCACGCTGGGGGCGGACAACCAGGCGTATCTCCAGCGGACGTTTCTGGGCTATGTCAATCCGCCCAAGAAGGTGATCGCCTACACCACGGACGAGGAGGACACCAATCTGGCCCAGGCCCTGGCGTATATGGCCACCCAGGAGTTCGACTACCTCGTGGGTCCGGCGGACTGTTCCAGCACGGAGGCGGCGGCCATCGCCACCTGGGTGGACAGCCAGCGGACCAACAACGGGACCAAGTTCAAGGCGGTGCTGCCCAACCAGGCCAGCGATAAGTACCCCATCGTCAATTTCGCCGCCACGGGCATGACGGACGGCACGGACACCTACACCACAGCGGAATACTGCTCCCGGATCGCCGGGCTGCTGGCGGGCACGCCCATGAAAATCTCCGCCACCTACGCGCCCCTGCCGGAGCTGACGGACGTGGACCGGCTGACCCGTGACGAGCTGGACGCGGCGGTGAACGCGGGCAAGCTGGCGCTGAAGTGGGACGGCCGGAAGGTCAAGGTGGCCCGGGCGGTCAACTCCTTTGTGACCACCAGCCAGGGGATGCTGGACAGCTTCAAAAAAATCAAGATCGTGGAGATCATGGACCTTATCCGCACGGACATCACCGCCACGGCGGAGGACAGCTATATCGGCAAGTACGCCAACACCTATGACAACAAGCTGCTGCTGGTGACCGCCATCCGGGGCTATTTCATGGGCTTGGAGCAGGACGACCTGGTGCAGCCCGGGTACACGGTGGACATCGACGTGGACGCCCAGGAGCAGTGGCTGACCGCCCAAGGGGTTGACACCAGCGAGCTGACCGAGCAGGAGATCCGGGAGGCGGACACCGGCTCCCATGTATTTTTGCTGGTGCGGTGCAAAATCCTGGACGCCATCGAGGACATCGACATCCAGGTGGAAATCTGAGGAGGGAGGACGAGATACATGCTGGATCAGAGAGTCATGAACGGCACCTGGGGCGAGGTGTGGGTGGACAACGAGCCGTGGCTCGAGCTGGAGAGCGCCCAGGCCAAGTACGGCTATAATAAGTCCGACATCAACATGTGCGGGGAAATGACGGTGGGCAGCAAGGTGACCAGCGTGAAGGGCACCGGCTCCCTGGTGGTCCACAAGGTCTATACCCGGAACATCGACCGCACGGACCAGATCCTGGCGGGTAAGGATGTGCGGGCCACCCTTGTGATGAAGCTGGCCGATCCGGACGCTTTTGGAGCGGAGCGGGTGGCGCTGTATGATGTGAGCTTCGACGACGAGACCATCATGGACTTCACGGCGGGCCAGCCCGGCAAGACCACCCATCCCTTCACCTTCGGCAAGCGGGAGTGGCTGGATCGGGTGAGTCCGCAATAAAAATGCCGCCTGAGCCCAGGCGGCAAGAACATATGTTTGACAAACGGCGGCGCCCAGGGTAGAATAAAACCGGCCCCCCGCCATACGGGGGCCGGGCGCTGTTGCAAATGGCGGTCAGCCACTTCCCTGAGAAGGGAGGTGATAGCGGATGGGACGGAGGCTTTTACGCTTCCTTGTGTGCTTCATCATCGTGCTTGCACTGATGATTTACATGGCCCCAAAAGCGTGTTGACCGCTCGGCTGGTCCCCAAGCGGTCAACGTAAGTTGAATCTGTTCTGAGGGCTGACCGTCGTAACAGCGCCCTTTCTATCTTCATTATAGCGATTTGAGCCGCTTTGTCAAGTGCGAAGCGCCGGACTGCCACGAGCCGTGAGCAGGGAAGGCGTGACAACGACAGGGCGGCTTTTTTGCCGCCCCAATGGAGGGAGATCCAATATGAGCAAATTTTTAGACCAGATTCTCCGGCCGGAGGTCAAGCGCGTCCAGGACGAGCTGCCCACGGCGGAATATGAAATCAAGAGGCTCAGCCGCCTGTGCGGCGAGCCGGTGACGGTCACGCTGCACGCCCTGCCCTACGGCAAGGCCCAGGACCTGAAGGAGATGACCCGGGACGTTGAGGTCCATATCCTGCTGGCGGGGTGCGGGGAGCTGAGCAACCCGGCCCTGAAGGACAAGTTCGGCGGGGCCACGCCGGCGGAGACGGTGAAGAATATGCTGCTGCCCGGCGAGATCGCGGACCTGAGCCGGGCGGTGGAGCGGCTGACGGGCTACCGGCAGAACACCATTGCGGAAATAAAAAACGGATCCGGGAGGGCGGGGACCCGGACCTAGCCCTCCTGTGGTGGCTGTTCCGGCGGAAGAACGTGATGCCCTGGGAGGTGTATGGGCAGAGCCGGGGCTACCGGGACCTGGTCTATGCCATGGCCGCTTATGAGTGCGAACAAACCTGACCGCCGCCCGGTTCAGGCGGCGGTCAGAGAATGAGAATTAGCAGCAAAGTCCCCAGCAGCAGGCAGGCCCAGCCCGCCCAGAACCGGGGGCGGCGGGCCAGGGAACGGAGCGTGACGCCAAAGTCTAACTGGGCGAACAGCAGGAAGCACCCGGTCATGCAAAGGACGGAGCCGGCAACAACAGCAAATATCAGGCCGAACATTTTCGATCCTCCCCTGTTTCCCGAATATTTCTGATTTCAGTATACCATAGGCCAAAAGAAAGTCAAGGTGACAGCCATGCCGAAGGACAGCTTAAATATCTACTTTGCCATCCGGGACGGAGCCAGCCCGACCCTGTCGGTCATTGCGGACAAGACGCGGGCGCTGGATAAGGAGACGCAGCAGCTGGAGCAGAGCTACCAGGCGCTGCAGAAGGCCAACGCGGGCCTGATTCAGCGGCAGACGGAGCTGAAAAAAGAGCTGTCCCTGGCCAGGGAAGAGGCAAAGGATGCCAAGAAAGCCTTTGATCAGCTCGGGGACGCGGCCAACCAGGACGCCTATGAAAAGGCCCAGGCAAAGGTAGAGGGGCTGAAAAACGAGATAGCCGCCACCACCAAAGCTCTGCGGGAGAATGAGCAGATATTCAAAAGCAACATGGAGACGGTTCGGAAGGGCAGCGCCGGTGGCGGTTCGGAGACGTCCGTCTTGTCTGCGCTGGGTCAAGCGGGGGTTTGGTCCACCCTGGGGGACGTAGGCGGAGAGCTGGCCACCACTCTGGTAAGCTCCGCCCTTGGCAGCAGCGCGGGCAACGTCTTTTCCTCCGCGCTGGGCATGGCGGGAGCCGGGGCCGCCGCAGGGTCCATGATTCTGCCTGGCATTGGAACAGCCATCGGAGCCGCTGGCGGGGCCTTGGTGGGGGCCGTCCAGGGCTTAACGCAGACCTACGAGGAACAGGACGACGCCTTCAAGGAGTATTATGGCGGGCTCTTTGATACGGTCAATGAGCAAACAGAATCTATGATTTCGTCCGGCTCCACCATCGCCGGGAGCCGGGAGCAGACCCAGGTGGCCTTTGCCCAGCGGCTGGGCAGCGACGCGGCGGCGGAGGAATACCTGGGCCGGGTCCAGGAGATGGCCGCCCGCACCAACTATGACTATGACGAGATCACGGGATACTCCAAGCTGCTGCTCAACTCCTACGACCCGGAGGAGGTCTTTGGGGTGCTCCAATCCCTCAGCGACGCCACGGCTGGGCTGAACCTGAGCGGCGCAGACGTGGAGCAGATGATCGCCGGACTGAGCCGGATGCGCACCACGGACAAGACCACCCAGGAGTATCTCAACTACTTTAGCGAGCGCGGGGTGGACGTATACACCGCCCTGGCGGACGCCCTGGAGGTGGACAAGGGCGAGATCGCGGGAATGGTGTCCAAGGGCCAGGTGGGCGGCGTGGAGGCCGCCGAAATCATCCTGGATTATATTGACCAGGAGTTCGGCGGGCTGAGCGAGAGACTGTCGGGGACCTACGACGCCATGGTAGACAACCTGGAGGATATCAAATCCTCCATCAATGCTGCCGGCGGGGAGGGTTATAACGAGGAGCGCAAGGAGGGCATCCAGGCGGAGATGGATGCGCTGGAGGGCCCGTTGGGAACTGCGCTGGAGGCGATCAACACCATTAGCGGGCAAAACCAGGCATATCTGGAAAACCTCAGTGAGAAGTATCAGCGGGAGGCCCTGAGCGCCGTCCTCTTAGGACAGGACACCACCCTGTTTGACGAGGATCAGCAGACCAGATTGCAGGAGATGAGCCAGGAATTTGCCGACGCCTCCGACGCCTACGAGGCGGGCAGCCAGGAGGCGGGCCTAAAGATGGAGGCGCTCAAGGAAGAAGCCGAAGCCCTGGCCACGGCCGCCTACGAAAGCAGTGAGCAGTACCAAACACTTCAAGGGATTCAGCTGGACCAAATCGGGGCCATCCGGGAGAACACAGCGGCCCTCAACGGCTGGCGCAGCGCCTACAACCAGCAGCAAGAGCGGACGAAGGGATTGGCCAGCGTAGACCGGTCTGGGCGTGTGTCTGCGGAGGACATCGCGGAGGCCAAGGAGATGGCGCGGAACATCCCGGGCATGTATGGCTTTGCCTACGGCCTGGACCGGGTGCCGTACGACGGATACCCGGCCCTGCTCCACGAGGGGGAGCGGGTGCTGACGGCCAGCCAGGCCAGGGCGCAGGACGCGGGGGCTTCGGGCGGCGTCCAGGTGAGCATCGGTTCGGTGACCATCGGCGGCGGCCTGTCCACTTGGGACATCGCCATGGAAATCGCCAAAGAGCTGGAACGGGCGGCCGTGGCGGCGGCCCCACGATAAGCAGAAGGGAGGCCATGAGAACCGTATGGCGCGCTATATCATCCTGAAAAATACGGAAACGGGGCAGGAGCTGACCCTGCCCGTCACCCCATCGGCCTACCCCATGGAGGCGGGCCGGGCGGTGGAGACGCTGGACATGGCGGAGACGGGGCAGATTTCCCTGCCTGGGCTCAAGAGCCTGTTTGACCAGCCGGTGGAGGGCTTTTTCCCCGCCCGGGACTATCCCTTTCTCGCCCCGGGGGCGGTGGCGGACCCCTGGTACTATGTTGGGCTGCTGACCCAATGGAGCGCGGACGCCCAGGTGTGCCGCTATATTGTGTCGGGTACGGATATCAACGCCCCGGTGCTGCTGGGGCCGTTGTCCTATGGTGAGCAGGACGGCAGCGGAGATGTGTACTACACCCTGCCGCTGAAGGAGTACCGCTATCTGGACGAGGTGGTGGTGGAGGAAACGGGGAACAGCTCCCGCCCGGTGGAGGCGGCCAGTGAGCCGGAGACGGCGGACCGCTATACGGTGGTCAAGGGCGACTCCCTGTGGGCCATCTGCAAGCGGACCTATGGAGACGGCTCCCTGGCGTACAAGCTGGCCACCGCCAACGGCATCCAAAACCCAAACCTGATCTACCCCGGCCAGGTGCTGGACCTGCCGGACAAAACCACGCTGGCGGGGCTGGCGGCCACGCCGGCCCCCAAGAGCGCCGCCAAGAAGGAGACCACCCAGGAGGCCCGGGAGACGGCCCGGGAGACCCTGGGCATGGGCGGAGGGGGCGGGATTAACCTGATGGTGGCGAGGTGAGCGGCCATGGAGTTTCCCTACGTGAAGATACGAACCACGGACCCGGACGGGACCACGGCCAATATCACACAGCTGTGCCAGTCCATTACCTGGAGCGGGGATTGGCGCAACTGCGCCAGGACGCTGTCCTTCTCCCCGGTGGTGAGCGGCGTGGACCAAAACCTGCCCCGGGCGCCCACGGAGCTGGGCGGCTCGGCCCAGTTCTGGTGCGGCAGCGAGCTGCTGATGGACGCCTGGTCTCTGGAGCGAACCAGGGACAGCCTGTCCAACACCATTGACGTGACGGCCTACGACCGGGGGCTGTACCTCAAGCGAAACAGCAAGATTTTTCGGGTGACGGAGCAGACCCCGGAGGCGGTGACGGCGGCGCTGTGCGGGGAGTACGGCATCCAGACCGGGCGCCTGGCGGCCACGGGGGTATCGCTCTCCCGGAACTTCCTGGGGGTCAACCTATACAAGATTATCATGACCCTGTATACCCTGGCCTCCGACCAGACCGGGAAACAATACCGCGTCCGGTTCCAGGGGGCGAAGCTGGAGGTGGTGGAGATGGGGATTTCAGAGTCCTCCATCCGCCTGACGCCGGGGAGCAACCTGCTGGTATGCACCACCAAGGAGAGCGCGTCCCAGATGACCAACTCTGTGGCCATCTATGACGATGCGTACAACCTCATCCAGACCCAGGAGGACAGCGAGGCGGTGGGCTTGTATGGGCTGATGCGGGAGGCCATCCGCGCCAGCGCCTACGACGACCCGGCGGGCCACGCCAAACAGGTGCTGGCGGAGAACGGCCTGCAGACCGATATTACGGTGCAGGCGCTGGGCAACCTGAAGCTCATCACCGGGAATACGGTGGCCCTCCAGGAGCCGGTGACCGGGGTGTACGGCAAGTTTTGGATCATCAGCGACACCCACACATGGCAGCGGGGGCTGTACCAGACCAAGCTCACCCTCTCCCTGGAGGCGCTGATGGACGAGCAGGAGGCCGGAAGCCTGCCCAAAGAGTGAAAGGAGGGGGCCTTATGGATGGAAACCCATTTGCCCGCATGCTCGCGGTGATGCGGGAGGAGGGCGGCGAGAGCGCCGCCGGGGGAGAAACCCGGGCGGCGGGGCTGGGGGCCGCCCCCTGTAAAATGCGGCTTGGAAAGGTAACCCAGCGAAAGCCCCTGAAGATCAACGTGATGGGGGTGGAGCAGCCCACCCAGGTCCTGCGGATCAACGAGCGGCTGACGGACGGGGCCAAGTGGAAGGTGACCATTAAAAGCCCGGACAGCGACTACAAGGATCTGAATGGACAGCTGGAAGGTTCGGTGGAGTGCCCCGGCGGCCAAGGGTCGCCGGAGCTGGGACAGGTGACGGGCGGACGGCTCCACAGCGGGGACACCGTCATCGGCAAGGATAGCCCCGGCGCGGAAGCCCAGGTGGAGCAGACGGAGGTGGACCTGGAGGTGGGGGACCAAGTGCTGCTGCTCACCGAGGACGACCAGGTTTTTTACATTCTGATGAAGGTGGTGGACGCGGTATGAGCATTTTTCCCATGATCTCGCCCCCAGCTCCGGCGGAGGCCGGGCGGGAGCAGCTGCCCCTGTGCAGGGAAGTGGGATGGGACTACGTCAACAACGCGCCCATTTTCCGGCGGGGCGAGCCTGTCCTGGTAACCGGCCGGGAGGCGGTGAAGGTATGGATTTGGAAGGCGCTGCACACCACCCGCTACCGCTATGAAATCTATACCTGGGCCTATGGCAACGAATTTGAAAGCCTGCTGGGGCAGGCGTATACCCAGACGCTCAAGGAGGCGGAGGCCCCCCGGTATCTCCGGGAGGCGCTGCTGATCAATCCTTATATCACCGCGGTGACGGAGATTGCCGTGGACTTTGCGGGCAGCCGCCTGACGGTGAGCGGCCGGGCGGAGACCATTTACGGGGAGGTGCTGTTCGATGCCCTTATTTGAAAACGAGACCCCGGAGACCATCAAGGCCAGGATACTGGACCGGATGGAGACGGATTTACAGACCAGGGAGGGGAGCTATACCAACGACATGGTATCCCCGGTGGCCTTTGAGCTGTGGCGGGTGCTCATGACCCTGGACGAGCTGATTACGGCCTTTTATGTGGACGAGAACAGCGGCCGCTATCTGGACGACCACGCAGCCCTCCTGGGCCTGGCGCGGAAGGAGGGCACAAGGGCCTACGCGGAGATCCGCTTCACCGGGCGGGACGGCGTCGTGGTGCCGGAGGGGACAGTATTCCTGACGGGCACAGGGCTGGAATACAGCCTGGTATCCGCGGTGACGCTGAAAAACGGGAAAGGGACGGGGTATCTCCGGGCGGCGGAGGTGGGAGACGCCTACAACGCCGGTCAAGGAGAGATCACCCAGATTCTGCGGAATATCTCCGGCCTGGAGGGATGGAGCAACGAGGCCGCCCAGGGGGGCACGGACCCGGAGGGCGACGAGGCGTTATACCGGCGCATCAACCAGCGGCGCAAGGACCCGGGCACCAGCGGCAACGAGGCCCACTACAAGGAGTGGGCGCTGGAGTGCGATGGGGTGGGCGCGTGTAAGGTCACCGGGCTGTGGAACGGGCCGGGGACGGTGCGGGTGCTTCTTGTGGGCTATGACCACGAGCCGGTGGACGAGGACGTGGTGGACGCCTGCGCCGGGTACATCCAGACAAAGCGGCCCGTGGGCGCGGACGTGACGGTGCTGTCCGCCACGGGGACCGCCATTGCCGTGGCCGCCAAGCTGACGCTGGAGGCCGGGGCGGAGCTGCCGGAGGTCAAAGCGGCCTTTGAGGAGGCCCTGGCGGCCTATCTGCGGGAGCTGGCCTTTGAGGAGTATACCGTGGTATACGCCCGAATCGCGGCCCTGCTGATGGGGGTGGAGGGCGTGGAGGACTATTCCGCCCTCACCGTCAACGGGGGGACGGCAAATATCGCCATCGGAGAGACGGCGGTGCCAGTGCCGGGGGTGGTGACGCTGACATGAGGGAGCTGATGAGCTACCTCCCGGAGTGGTACGCCAACAGCCGGGAGACGGCGGCTATCCAGGCGGCCATCCAGCCGGAGACGGCGGGCCTGTGGGAAGCGCGGGACGACCTGCTCTTGCAGCTGAATCCGTGGACGGCTACCTGGGGTCTGGACTTGTGGGAGGACGGCCTGGGGCTGTCCGGCGGGGAATTGGACCTGCGCCAGCGGCGGGCCAACGTAGCGGCCAAGCTCCGGGGGCGGGAGACCACCACGCCGGAGCTGGTGCGGGAAATCTCGGAGACCATTTTAGGCGTGCCGGTGACGGTGTCGGAGATCTACGGCGCGTACCGGGTGGAAATCTGCTTTGACGCCCAGGGGGAGCTGCCGGAGGGCATGGAGGCCCTGCGGACCCAGCTGGACCAGATCATGCCCGCCCATCTAGCATGGGATTTTCTCATCACCATGACCCCCACGGTGCATGTGGGTGGGCATTTCGGCAGCTGGTGTGTGACCCGGCTGCCCGTATTGGAGGAGGATACCTGATGTACGGCATCGTATTTACCACGGCGGGGGAGGCCCTGCTGGCCAGCCTGGGGGTGGGGGAGACCCTGACCATTACCCGGTGTATGGTGGGCAGCGGCTCCATCGGCTCGGTGGCGGCGGCCAAGGCCCTGACGGACCTGGTGCAGCCGGTGGCGGCGGCCACATCCACCGAGCCCATCCACAAGGACAACCAGGTGGCGCTGACCGTGGAATACCGCAACGACCTGGACGGCGGACTGGGGACCGGATTTGACATCACCGAGTTTGGCGTGTGGGCCCAGGTGGGCAGCCAGCCGGAGGTGCTGCTGCTCCGGGGAGACCTGTCCGACCACCCCCGGCCCATGAGCGCCTACAACGCAGGGGGCGCGGTGGAGATTCAGCGGTTCCCCGTGACCGTGGCGGTGAGCGACCAGTGCCCGGTGGTGCTGGGCTACTCCCCCATGGCCTTCATGACCGCCGAGGATGTGACGGAATACTGCATGGAGGTGGTGCTGCCGCTGTTTCTGGAGCGGGCGGAGGACCGGATCGCCGCCCACAACGCCGATCCCGAAGCGCACCCGGACCTGCGGGCTACTATGGACGATCTGGACGGGCGGCTCGGCCTGATCGAATTGCAGTACGCCACCGACGTGACGGGCAACCCCTGGCAGGTGGATTTCATCGACCTGGAGGGGCTGGTGGTCACGGGAGTGTGGAACCAGGCGGAGGCCCGGATGGAATTTTAGGGCGGAAAAAACCGCCCCCGAAGGGGCGGTGAAAGATTTATTCTGCTGGTTCCGGAGGGCACTTGAGTGTCCATCCAAAGTAGGTCATGATGGGAGCTTTACGTTTCCCACGCAATGTCTGAGCGATGGCGCGAAACCCGGCGGCGATCTGTTGCGCGGAATGATCCCCTTCTGGCTTTTCGAAGAGATCGGTGTTCTCCCGCGCCCACAAATTGAGGTTGCGAACTGTGATCTCCTGCCCGGTTGGGTCGATCAGCACCCATACTTTAGCCTCCTGGTTGGTTTCAAACCGTCCAGCAATGGGGGATTGCTGGGCTGCGGCTGTCCCAAGTTTGAGGTTTTCGGTTTTCCCTTTTGCGGACAGGCGCTGGCGGGCCTCGTCGCTCCACTTGTTCTGCAACCCTTTGTGCGTCCAGGACTTCCAGATAGCGGAACAGGGCTTGGAACAGGTTACGACCTTGCTGCTTGGCGGGCAGGGGAAAAGCTTATGACACACAGGACAGACCCTCCAGCTTTGTCCAGCGTATAGAGATGCGCAGTCCGGGCAGAACTGAGGCGTTGGGGTGCCGTCCAGTGTGATTGGAAAACGCTTCCCGCAACCCGGACAGCGGGCATTACTCTTTCTCCCGAGGCAACCGCAGGATTTTACAGCCCCATATCGCAACTGAGGCCCGGTGATGAGTTTGACCCCGCCGCAATCGCAACGGCAAAGCCAAATAATGCCATAGCTGTCCTTGTCCCGTTGCTTTTGCGCCTTTACCGCCACCAGACGACCTGAGCGTAGGCCGGTGTAGTCTTTCTCCCGCAGATGCCCGCATGATCTTGTCTGGCCGGATTTCAGGCATGACGCGCGTACATAGCAGGTTTTCCCGCAGGAGCATTTGCATTCCCACACGACAGAGGTGCCGGCGCGCTTTGCTGTGGGCTGAATAGCGGTCAATTCGCCGAATACCGTTCCGGGTTCTATTTGGCCCGGCCACTTTCTCGGGCCCGATGGGCTATGCGTTTCTCTGCATGCTTTTCTGCGTATCCTTCCGTGCCCGCAAGATACTATCCTGCCGGCTTTGCTTTGGCTTTGTAAATAGTTGGATGTTTTCTCGCACAGTGTCCCGCACGAACACGTGCAAAGCCAAACAGCCCCGCCGCCCCGCACTGACTTCCCGGTATACTCCAGCACTGTCAATTCACCAAAGGTCTGGCCGGTGAGATCCTTTATCCTCTTGTGCATGGCATCAAAGTAAGGCGCGGGGGTCTGCCCCAAGCGCGTCTGCGATGGCGAGGAGGTTCCGAGCGGTGAGGTTGCCAGCGTCGGACTCTCCCAGCTCCACCCGCTGGATCTGACGGATATTGACGCCGGAGCGCTCGGCCAACTGCTTCTGCGTCAGGCCGGCTTTGACCCGCGCATAGGTCAGCCTGGTTGCGGTGGGGTACCTATCATATATGGAGGTATCCCCCATCTTCTCGGCATCCTTGACGGGCATCCAGGCCCATTGATATGGCACGATATGCTTTTTCAGGCAGCCCCGGATCAGCTCCTGACCTTGCTTCATGGCTGTTTCCCAGTTGTCAGCCTCGATGATGGCCTTCATTTTCCCCGCATATACCTGGGCGCCCGGAACGGGAGGGACATCCTCCCCAGCGGCTGGGGTGCGCTTTAAGTCTGCAATAATGTAATACTTTTCCATAGTTGTTTCCTTCCAATCGCAATTAAGCGTACTTGACGCAGATGGAATTGAGAGTTTCGCGGCTGCCAGTCCAAGTCTTATTTTCGTGGTCCCAGGTCAGGCCCCATTCCCGCATCATCTGACGCACGGGGTAGGTATTGCCAGTGACGGTCAGGGCGTCCATGTCAATGTCCACCAGGACGGGGTGCGCCAGGGTTCCGCCGACCTGGACATTGCGCACGAGGCCAGAGAACACACGGGCGGCTTCCTTCGCGGCCTTCCAGGCGCGGCGCAGGCACTCGCCGAAGCTGAGAGAGGTGACCCACTTGAGGGATATCTTGCGCAGGTTCCAAGCGGCTTTCATGATCTCAGAGAGATTATACTTTTTCATGCTAGTTACCTCCTGGGGTTGTCCCCCTCTTGATGGTTCTATTATACGCTAATATTAGCGTTGTGTCAATAGGAAAATGCTAAAATTAGCGTAAAATATTTGCCGCCCAGCAGTTGCAGGAGACGGGGGGCGGACTACGAGCCGACGCTGAAACGAACCAGAAGCCGGAACCCATCCAGGGGCTCGGCGGCGGTAAGCGTAAGCAGATACGTAATCCACTCCCGTGGGGTCGATGGTGTCCGCGCCCTGGTAGACGTACCAGTAGGAGCCGGAGACGCCGTTGGAGGGGTAGGCGGAGGGGCTGGAGGCGGAGACGTAATTTCCAGAGCCGGATGGCTCCGGCATGGTCCAGGTATTCTTGCTTTCGATTAGCTCGATCACATCCCCGCTATTTATCGTGATAGTATAATCGTTTGAACTATCTCCATCGCTACCGCCAACAAGGGTGACGCTGGCGGCTGTGACCGCCATAAATACATGGTCCACTAATTCTTTGAGATTGCCAGGAGATATCTGCGTATAACCTTTTACGAAAAAGATGTGATTGGCGGGTATCGTTGCGGTATAGCTGCCAAACCCGCCGATTTTCGATGAGAGTTCTTCGTACTCGTCAGTATTGTCCAACTCAGCGCTGTTTACCGTTATGTCCCACGGGACTGTGCTTACGCTGGCGCAAAGATACCGCCCATTCGCATAGGGAAAACTTCCCTCGTAAGATGAGCCCACTATAACATAGTCACCGCTCTCGTACGTTTTCCGTTTCCACACATAGCGGGTGCTCATAGCTATCTACCTCCTTCTGAAAGGGTGATGAAAAATTGTCAACTAGATACGTTTGGGAAAAATGGAACAGGGGCATTGGGATTAACCTGGGAACGCAATATGCGACAGGCTCTCGTATGTGGCAAGATCATACCGGGACTGGGCAAATGTTTATCACGCAAAACTATGATGCAAGTGGATTCTACAATTTCCAGCCTGCAGGAAGCTGTCCAGTCGGATGGTATTTTGTCTATGGCTGGAACGTGACCAGAGAAGCAATCGCCTATCTTGCGCAAGCAGAATGTACCCTTACCTGGGTGGAGTGGGCCGGAATGATGGAGTTATCCGGCATTTGCCGCATGGCGAACGTTGCGACAGTCAAAGGCGATACCCTTGAGGGCACAGTTTCGTCTCCGAACAATGCGGGCTATCCACAAAACGGCCTGTCCGGTAACTCCTGGTACGTCTACCAGGGCGCGGACACCATCGACCCCACGGGAGTGGATTACGTATCTTCTCCCAAGGGCGGCCAGCCCATTGCCATCAACGTGGCCGCCAGGGCCAATACATACGGCGGCACCATCAGCTACCAGTACGAGGTGTCGGTGGACGGCGGGCAGGTCTGGGCCCAGGTGGGGCTGGATACCGCCGTCACCAAGAGCTATGCCATCCCCAAGGGGTCCCCCACCTTCCGGGCCAGGGTGCAGGCCCGGGACAACATGGGCTTTACCTCCACGGACTGGGTGTACGGCCCCCAGGTGGATGTGATCAACAACTCCGCGCCCAGCGCCCCGCCCACCATCACGGTCCCGGTCAGCCCCATGGGCGGCAAGCAGACCGCCGTCACCTGGGCGGCGGCCAGCGACGTGGACGGAAACCTGGCGGGCTATGAGCTGGAGCGGCAGCTGGACGGCGGGGATTGGACCAACCTCTACACCGGGGACGGGCTGTCCTATGTGGACACCATCCCCAAGGGCACCCTGACGGCGGCCTACCGGGTGCGGGCCTACGACAGCGACGGGGACAAGTCCGGCTATACCACCAGCCCCACCCGCACCGTCATCAATAACTCGCCCCCGGTGATTTCCTGCGACCTGTCCGGCGACCTGGGCACCAAGAGCGAGGGCTTTTCTGTGGCTTACACCGTCACCGACGAGGACGGGGACGAGGTGACGGTCACCGAGCAGGTGGGGGAGCTGGTCAAGCGCACCTACACCGTCACGCTGGGTCAGGCGCAGAGCTTTGACGTGACGGACGGAGCGGACCGCTATTTCATGCGCATCCTTAACGGATCGCAGACACTCAAGATTAAGGCCGTGGACAGCGCGGGGCTGTCCTCTGTCCTGGAGCTGACCTTTACCAAGGCCGTCCACGCCATGTCCGTCACCTTGGCGGCGCCCCTGGAAGTGGAGGACGCGATCTCGGTGGCCATCCTGTCCGTGCTGGGCAGCATCCCGGAGGACGCCAGCTACCAGGTGCTGGTGACCAACAACGCCAAGGACGACAGCCCTGTGTGGGAGGACGCCACCTCCGCCATCAAGAGCGGGGCCAACATCGTATTTACCAATAAGACCGCCGCCAACGGACCGGCGTTTAACTTCAAGCTCACCGCCAGCCGGGGAGACAGTAATGCCGGCGGCTACGTAAAACTGCTGAAAGGGGCGTTCCAGTAATGGGAGTAACATTCACGCCGAAAAAACCAAAGCCCAGCCCGGCGGCGCAGATCGCGGAGCTGGAACAGGAGCTGGCGGCCAAGGCCGATAAGGGCGAGGTGCAGGCCGTCTGGGACCAGATGGCCGCCGCTTACAGTGAGGGGGTGCAAGAAGCATGAGCCAGAGCAAGGAACTGATCTTGAACGTGATGCGCGCCCAGGGCAGAGCCGACGCCCTGGACCTGCGGGGGCGGGCGGCGGACTTGGACGGCACCGCCGTGATCGCGGAGGAGCAGAAGGCGCCGGACTTTGTGCCGGGAAAGGATTACTCCCAGTGGCCGGTAGGGGCCCCGGTGCGGGACGGGGAGCAGGTGTATAAGCTGCTCCAGCCCTACGACGGGGCCAGTTGGCCGGACCAGCGTCCAGGGGACCTGCCCGCCCTGTGGTCCATCTGCCACACCAAGGACCCGCTGAGGGCCAAGCCCTACCAGGCCCCCAACGGACAGAGCGGTATGTATATGACGGACGAGTGCTGCACCGAGGGGGGCCATATCTGGCGGTCCACCATGGACAACAACGTATGGGCGCCCAGCGGCTATCCAGACGGCTGGGAGGACTTGGGGGAGGTGACGGCATGATCGAGATTGTCTGCGCGCTGATCGCCGCGGCAGCCTCCGTCCTGGCCGCGTCGGCGGAGGTGCGGTCCCGGCGGTCAGCGGCCCGGATGGAGCGCCGGGCGGAGCGGCGGTCCCATGAGATGCGCCTGAGCATGGAGCT
>ENA-UONU01000442-UONU01000442.1-human-gut-metagenome-genome-assembly--contig:-CS51-NODE-442-length-47483-cov-18.178102_pt1 | contig 47483 bp, 45 predicted proteins | sample MGYA00242462_ERZ724009 | MGnify/ENA metagenome assembly ERZ724009 | reverse complement strand
ATCTATTTAAGTTTTATTCGGACGAAACCATAAAGAAGCTGAATGAAAACATTTTTCAGATGGATGAACAAATAGCGAGGGCGTTAATCCTTCATCAGCTGCTGGGAACACGAATTTCGGATACGCTTACACTAAAAACAGACTGTTTGAGTATAAGAGAAAATCGATATTTTATACGAATCGAGCAGGTAAAATCAATTACATTTGAAAAAGCAATTAGTGATGAAATAGCACAGCTTATTATAAAGTCAATTGATTATACCGAGGAACATTATGGAAAGACAAAATATATTTTTGTAAAAAAAGATGATCCATCGAAACCATTTCAGTATAGCATGCTCCAAAATCGAGTCATGCAAATGATTAGGAAAAATGATATTCGGGATGAGAATGGAGAACTGCTGAATTTTGGAACACATACATTCCGACATTGTTATGGGAAAAAGCTGACAGAAATGCATATCGACGACTGGATGATCGCAAGGCTTTTGGGGCATAAAACATTACAAAGTGTACATCATTATCGAAAGATTGGGAACAAGATAATGGCGGATGAAACGAGGGCAGTCAGAGAGAAAATCGATATGATTTTAATGGATGTGGTAAAGGAGTGGGATGGGTATGAAATATGATAAGATGATAGCTGTTAACAAAGCTGAGAGTGAGCAGAAAATAAAAAAGGCGATTCGGGCAATCGATGATATGAGTGCCAGAGGGATGCCGATATCTGTAACAGAATTGGTTCGTTGGACAGGTTTATCAAGAGGATTTTTTTATAAGAATATGCAAGTCCGTCAGAGACTTGAGGAAGCTGTCAAACTGCCACGGCGGATAGATGTACAGCAGCCATCTGAAGAAACAAATGTTGTGGGTTATAATTTTCAGGAATTGAAGAAGGATTTTAACAGATGTCAGTCAGAGAATCAAAGGTTAAAGGTTGAAAATGAGCAGCTTCTCCAAAAGTGCAGTATACTTCAAAAAGAGGTGGACACATTGAAGAAACGGTTGGATCGAAAGGAGATTGCGTTGTTGAAAAAACTATAAAGGTTGTGATTAAAGATGAAAGCAAATAAAATCATCGAAATGAGCCAGGAGAAAAGTAGGCAAAAAGTAAAACTAGCAATGGAAGAAATTCAAAGAATGCGTAATGAGGGTGAAAGGATTACAGTTTCCGGATTATGCAAAAGAACAGGATTATCTAACTCGTTTTTCTACAGAAATGAAAAAATCAAAGAAGAAGTACATAAAGCTGTTGATATTCAAAATCAAAGCTATAAAATGAACATAGACGAAGCGGAACTCCTTGATGAGTATAAGGAAAAGTTGTTAGCTATGAGAATTGAAATTATAAAATTGAAAGCGGAAAATCAAAAGCTGGAATCAGAGTTAGATACTTTGCGAAGGCAACAGAAAGGTGTGAGTGATGTTAAATGAAGTATGATAAAATCGTAGGTCTCAAGAAACAACAAGAAAAAGAGAATTTAGAAATTATTCAGAGAGAGATTGATGCGATGCTCCGAAGAAAGGAGAGGATCTCGATTACTACCTTGGCAAAATATGCAGGAGTTGATAGAAGTTATTTTTATAGAAATTTACAGGCCAAACAAATGGTAGAAGATGCACAGTTGAAGCAGGGGGAATGTTATAATCCTAAAAAGGCAATTTTTGATAGAGCAACTGAGGAAGTTAATAAACAGCTGAAAAGACAAATGATTTTATACAAGAGACGAATTAAAGAGCTAGAGCTGCAGATAGAATTACTAGAAGAGGAAAATCAGAGGTTGAAAGAAAATAGATAATTTTACATAAAGTAAGAGAGCAGACTTTTGGACAAGAGGATATCCAAGAGTCTGCTTTTTTACTAAATTAAAAAGAAAAATAATTTACACATCGGAGTGATGTGAAAGATAAAACAAGTATTTTCAAGCATTCCGGGGCAGGTACTGGATTTTATGGTGGTTTTGATAGGATTGACAATCGTGTTCAAAAAACAGATCAATACTTTGCTTGAAAATATCTTTAAGCAGATCAATACAAAAACTAAGGAAGTTTATTAATACAGAAATGTTTTCACATGGAAATCATTTACATAAGGACAAAAAAGGAGAAGTGACGGTATTCCTTGCAATGATCCTGGTAATGTTGATGACACTCCTTCTGGTCATGGCAGAATCAGCCCGGACAGCGGGAGAACGGCTGTATCTGCGCATGGCGGTGGATTCTTCCATGGACTCCCTTATGGCCCAGTACCACAGAAAATTGTGGCAGAAGTACCGGATCCTGGGGCTGGAAGCGGACAGCAAAGGGCTTTTGGAGGAAGAATTAAAAGCTTTTTTAGATCCATATATGCAGGCAGAAAACTGGTATCCTCTGAAAACAGAAGAGGCAGTTGTAAAAGATATGGCAGCTCTTACAGAAGGGAAGGGAAGCTGTATGGAGCGGGAGATACTGGAATATATGAAATATGGCCTGGTGGGCGTATTATGGGATGCCATGACGGAAGGAGAAGCAAAAGAAGCTTTAGAAGGGATAAAAAATGCATCTGGTGTCAATCACGTATCCGGTCTTTATGAAGAACATTGCAAAGAAGCAGTTGCCTTAGAAAAAGCCCTTGAAAAGCTGAATGGAAAGCTGGAGCAGCAGAAAATGGACTGGGAGGCGGGAATCAGCTGCCTGAAAGCTCTGGATGGAAGGGGCATGGTAAAAAAATGCCGGTCTGTGATCAAAAGCCTGCAGGCAGTACCTGCTCTGGTGGAAGCTTACGAAAAGCAGGCTGACCGTCTGGAACGGGCATTAAGTGAAAGCAGGGAAACATTTGAGACAGAAGAAGATCTTGAAGGTAATTCCAGGCAGCTGTTAAACGAACAGATCCGGTCTTATGAAACCTATATTTCCCAGGATGGAGAGCGAAGAGGGCAGATCCGAAGTCTTACAGAAAGAAGCCGGGAAAATATTTCCTTTATGGAAGGTCTTATAGAAGAGGCTGAAGATGTGATCCGCTATATTGATGACTGGGAGCCTTCTGATGAAGAGGATGAACTGGACGAAGAAGAACTGTGGGAGCCGGTGATCCGTCATATGACGGGATATCCGGTACTGGCTTTAGATGTCTCTTTTGGGGTAAAGGACAAAGAAAAAGAAGGCTGGCTGGAGCGGATCAGATCCCTGACCGGAAAGGGTATTTTAAAGCTGGTGCTGCCGGAAGACAGTAAGATTTCTGGCGGAAAGCCAGATCTGTCCCAGGCACCTTCTACGCTTTCAGGACGGGGGACAGAGCATTTTACCGGTGTCTCAGGTCTTGTAGACCGTTTGATGGTGGCTGAATACGGAGTTCGCTATTTTTCTCATTTTCAAAAGAAAATGGAGAATGGGGTTATTTATGAGATGGAATACGTCTTATATGGAAAAAAGACAGATAAGGAAAATCTGGAAGCATCGGTTTTAAGGCTGGTTACTGTGAGACAGGGGTTAAATCTGATCCATATCTTATCAGATGGGCAGAAACGACAGGAAGCAGAGGCTCTTGCAGCATCTATTACGGGAGGTATGGGACTTCTTCCGCTTACAGCAGTGGTAACGTTCTTTGTGATGGGGATGTGGGCGTTGGCAGAAGCATTTGTGGATGTGCGCTGCCTGCTTAATGGAGGGAAAGTACCTCTTATGAAGGCGGTCTCAGACTGGCAGTTAAGTCTGGAAGGGGTTTTGAAAATTGGAGCAGAAGGAAAACTGCCTGATCTTGGGGAGAATATCACTGTTTGTGGTAATGAAACTGCAGATGAAAGCAGATCCGGCAGTAAAAAAGGACTGGACCTGACTGGATACCTCAGGATGTTTTTATTTGTCAGTTATGGAAGTGAGCCTCTTTTCCGGATGATGGATATGATGCAGATGAACATAAAAAAAGAACAGCCGGATTTCCTGCTGGAAAAGTGTGTCTGTATGGTGGATGCAGAAGCCGGATTTTGTGGAAAACCAGTATTTTTTTCATCTGGACCGTGGAAAACTTTAAGAAAAACCCGATTTTCAGTTAGTGGAAATTATTTTACCAAGCCTTGAAAGGGGGCCTGTGATGATGCTCTTTTTTCGGAGTTGTATTCAATCCAAATCTCTAACACGACACTCCAATCCCAGATATTTAAAAAAAATTTGTGCACCTCTCCAAGTACAAATCTGCAAAATTCAAATTTATCTTAAGAAAAAAGAATCCGGAAAAAGAGCATTATCATGGGTCTCCTTCAAAGGAAGCCTTACCCTGGAGGCAGCTCTTTGCTTTCCGTTAATGGTATTTTTCTGTGTAACACTGCTTATGCCTATGGTGTTAATGGACCGGCAGAGGCAGATCCAGGCGGTGGCAGAGGCTGTGGGAGAAGAAATCAGCCGGTATGCTTATGCAGCCTATTTATATGAAAACGAAAAAAAGGAAGAAATAGATGCCGGCCGGTCAGAGAAAGGGGCAGACAGCGTGCTCATTGAAAAGGCTACAGCCATCTATGCGGCAGCTGCGGTAAAAGGAAAGATACCGGAAAAATGGGTACGGGATCTGGATTTTTACGGAACACGGATAACAGAAGATGAAAAGATACAGATTGTAATGCATTATAAGATGCCATTGCCATTTTCAGTGTTTGGGATAAACAGCGTATCTGTAGAAAACATATGTAGCCGAAGATTGTGGACAGGAGCAGATGGGAACAGAAACAGGAAAAATACATTGAATGGGGAAAAAGAAGAGATCATGGTGTATATAGGAAGATCCTCTACCAGATATCACAGACAGAGAAACTGTCATTATCTGTTTCATGATCTAAAAAAGGTATCAGCAGAGGATATAACCGGGCTTCGCAGTCAGGAAGGAAAGAAATATAAGCCTTGTGCATCCTGTAAAAACAGAGGAACAGGTGCATATGTTTATGTGCTTCCTTATGGGGAAAGCTATCATACCAGAGAGGACTGCACCTCTCTCAGCGCTTATGTACAGGAAGTGCCCTTAAGCCAGGTGGAATATATGGGTGGATGTTCGTATTGCAGCCAATAGAGGTAATTTTGGCATGTTCCCACAAAATAAGTCGTAAAGGCAGATACAGGAAAGCTTCTGAGAGGATATTGACAGAAAAAGGAGAAGAAAAAGTGGGTGTTACTTTGTATATAAAAGCAGGTTTTCGCATAGGATTTTTATTATTTTTACTATCTGCTGCCTGGCAGGATCTGAGAAAGAAAAGCATCCGGGCATCTACTTTTTACATCTGGGGAATGATGGGACTGATGTTTCGGGGTATACAGATCCTTTACAGACTGCAGCAGATGATTTGCGAAGAAACAGGAAAAAGCGGGGAAGAGATATTCTGGTCTATGGCAGTCCTGGTTTTGGAACTGTTCCTTGATCTGTTTCCGGGACTGCTTCTTTTAGGAATATCTGTAGTCACCGAAGAAGCCATGGGAAAAGGAGATGGCTGGTTTTTTCTGGTTTCAGGCCTGTTTTTAGGATTTTGGAAAAATGTATTTTTACTTACAGGAGGCCTGTTCTTGTGTTTTCCGGTAGCAGTATGGCTGATGATAGGCAGGTGGGGAAAAAATACCGGAATAAAGCTGCCGTTGCTGCCATTTATGTTTCCGGTGGGACTGGGGGTGCTGTTTTTGTGAGAAAACAGGGAAGTATTACAGTAGAAGCAGCCTGTGTTATGGCGGTTGTTTTATTTTCTCTGGCAGCGCTTATAGAAAATGCCGGACGGATCCATGATGAGACAATATCAGCTATGGTACTTCATGAGGCAGTGGAAAAATGCCGCCACGAAAGGGAAATAAGTGTCCGGGATGTGGAGCTGTTTTTCAAAGAACATAAGGGGCTGCGGCTGCGATTTACAGATTTTGGCATTTCCATAAAGGAAAAGGGGGAAAAGAGAACAGGAATAGCTATGGGTGGAAATTGGAGTAAACAGATAGAAATGACTGCATTCCGGCCGGAAGCCTTCCTGAGAAAAGTGACTCTTATAGCCGGGGGAGACAAATGAAAATTGAATATATGCGTGAAATGAAGCGCAGCTATATGACGGTAAAAATGGAAGACTGGGAAATAGCAGAAAGCTATGAAAGGGGAATGCTGTCCAGAAACCAGATTCCCGGTCTTTTAAAAATGAAGATCAAATATACAGATGGAATTCCCTGGTATTGTTATGATATCACTTCCCGTCAGCCTGTCAGCCGGTTATTTGAAAGTCAGCCAGCAGATGAAAAACAGGTAAGAAGCTTTTTTTGCCAGTTGTATGAAACACTGGACCGGATGGAGGCCTATCTTTTAGGGGATGGAGGGATCCTTTTAGACCCGGATCTGGTCTATGTGGATCCGGAGGGATTTAAAACCGGTTTTTGTGTGATACCAGGGAGAAAAGAGGACTTTAACAGTCAGCTTTCTTTATTTATCCAGTATCTTATGAAGCATATTAATCACAAAGACAGGGAATGTGTAGTCCTTACTTATGGGCTTTACCAGACCTGTATGAAGGAAAATTACAGTCTGGAGGATATGATGAGGATACTGGCAGAAAAAATGCCGGAGAAACGATCAGATCTGGTACAGGAAGAAGAAACAGTAAGAAATTTCAGAATAACAAAAGGAGAGGAAACTGACCGGAATTTCAGGGATTTCAGGGAAAACAGTGAAGATATCCGGGAATGGAAGGGGAAAGAGGAAACAGAGGAACAGGAAAAGCTGGAAATATCAGGATCGTATCAGAAAAGCAGTGTCCGGAGATTGGTTAAAAAGCTGTTTTTCCTGCTGGTATTCCTGGTTACAGTCATAGGAGGAACCTGGTTTTTATATGGAGCAGAAATTCTGGCACAGTTTTGGATCTACGAGGCTTTTGTAGGAGGTATACTGGCAGTTATCCTTATCCTGAGCCATTTTATTTTTGAAAAAGTGGGAAAACATGGAAAACTTAAGGCTGAAGAAGTGGAAACAGAAGATCCATGGAGAGTTTTTTACGAAGACCCGGAAGAGCAGACCGCGGCTTATGATATTTGCGATAATAAAGACCCGGAAGAGCGGATATGCCCGGCACAAGTATCTGGACTAAAGGCACAGGTCAGAGCAGAAAATATAAAAGAAGCAGAAGAATTTCAGACCATGCTCCTTACGCCGAAAGAGAAGCCGGACCATATACTTGTGTCTGCGAAGCCTGAAAACGGAGATATCCCTGTTGGATATGTGCCTTTTGTAATAGGAAAACATACAGGATTGGCGGATCATATACTGGATAAGCCTACAGTGAGCCGTTTTCATGTGCGGATCATGGAAAAAGGAGGGGATTATTTCCTTACAGATCTGAATTCTACGAATGGTACAAAAGTCAATGGAAAGCTGCTGGCGGCCAATGAGGAGATCCTGTTAAAAGAAGGAGATGAAGTGCAGATTGCAGAAGAAAAGTATTTCTGGAAATAGAAACCGGCATAATGCGGCAGGAGGTGACAAAAACAGACACGGCGAGGGGACGGTTTCTTGGAGATATTGCAGAAATACGCTTAACAATGGAAAAAAATTATGCTAGTATTATAAACAAGAAAAGCGCTTATCGGCACAGAAGAGGAGGAATTAGAAATGGCAGAAGACAATTGTATTTTTTGTAAGATTGCAAGGGGGGTGATTCCTTCAACGACCGTATATGAAGACGAGGACTTCCGTGTGATCCTGGATCTGGGACCGGCATCAAAGGGACATTCATTGATCCTGCCTAAAAAGCACTTTGCTAATGTATGCGAGCTGGATAAAGAAACAGCGGCAAAGGTGCTTCCACTGGGAGCGAAGATAGGAGCTGCTATGAAAAAAGGATTAGGCTGCGCCGGATTTAATCTGGTTCAGAATAATGGGGAAGCAGCAGGACAGACTGTAATGCATTTTCATATGCATGTGATCCCCCGTTATGAAGGCGGTCCAAAGGAAATCGCCAATTGGACACCAGGTTCAGCAACGGCAGAAGAATTGACGGAAGCAGCAGAGAAGATCAAAGGTTGTCTGTAGTCATTTATGATCAAACGGATGGATGAAGAGGCAAAAGCCCGTTTTGAGGAAATGTATCTGACCTATCAGGATACGTTAAGACGTCTGGCTTATGCTTATGATATACCAGTGGATGATATTGACGATATCATTCAGGATACATTTGTTTCCTATGCAAGATATGATTATTCCCTGGACCAGCCGGAAATGGGAAAGAAGCTCTTGCTTGGCAAAATCCTGAAAAACCGCTGTATGGATTATCACAGACAGAAAAAGAGACGGATCTGTGAAAATCTGGAAGGAGAAGAATTTGCTGCAGAAGAATACAGAATGCAGGCAGGCCAGCCCGGGTTGGTAGATATTTTCTCTGGAAAAGAGCGGTGTAAAGCGATTTTGGATGAGGTAGACAGGATGCCGGAAAAATGGCAGAAGGTTGCCGAGTTGAAATTAATAGAAGGACGGCCGACCAGTGAAGTATGTGATCAGCTTTCTATTTCAGAAAAAGCCTGTTATTCACGGGTCAGCCGTATCAGAAAGTACATAGAATCTCTTTTGAAACGGGAAGACTGGCCATAAGATTGGACAAGTCCTCATATTAAAAAAGAAATTTTGTTACTGGTCATGGAGTACATAACCAGTGATGAAGCTGGTTTAAGAATGGGAAACGCAGGATTCGATCAGACCGGTAATGGTTTCTACCGCATTGCTGAGACTGCTTTTTTCCATAGTGTTTATATAAGCTTCCCTGTTTTTATAAAGATCAAAAACAGCAGTGCTTAAAGTTTCATCGGAAAGGTCTTCTTCCTTTAAGACTTTGCTGAAGCCCTGACGTGCAAAAGAATCTGCATTTAAGATCTGGTCTCCGCGGCTGGCAGCAGCAGAAAGCGGGATCAGAAGATTCGGTTTGCGAAGAGCCAGGAGTTCGCAGATGGAGTTAGCTCCGGCACGGGAAATGACCACATCAGCAGCTGCAAACAGATGCTTTAAAGGTGCATCTACGTATTCATACTGTACATATCCTTCGGTACTGATCAGGCTTTCATCCAGATTGCCTTTTCCGCAGATATGTATTACCTGGAATGTGTTTAAAAGCTGTGGAAGGATCTTTCGCACTGCAGTATTTACAGCCACAGATCCAAGGCTTCCGCCGATGATCAGAAGGACAGGCCTGTTTTCGTCTAAATGAGCGTAGGACAGACCAGCACTGCGGTCTCCTTCTAAAAGCTCTGCACGGATCGGAGAACCTGTGAGGACAGCCTTGTCTTTAGGGAGATATTTAAGAGTCTCCGGGAAGTTGCAGCATACCTTAGCGGCAGATGGAATGCAGATCTTGTTTGCAAGACCAGGAGTCATATCTGATTCATGGATGATAACAGGGATCTTATAATGTTTTGCAGCCAGTACAACTGGTACAGCAACGAAACCGCCCTTGGAGAATACAACATCTGGTTTATAATGCTTCATAAGGTGAAGTGCCTCAAAATAGCCCTTTGCAACACGGAACGGATCAGAAAAATTCTTCAGATCAAAGTATCGGCGCAGTTTACCGGAAGAGATGCCGTCATAAGGAATACCGGCTCCTTCGATCAGCTTGCGTTCAATACCCTGATAAGAACCGATATAACGGATTTCATAACCTGCCTTCTTTAAAGAAGGGAGAAGTGCAAGATTGGGAGTAACATGACCGGCAGTACCGCCGCCGGTTAAAATGATTTTTTTCATAAAAACCTCCTGAAGGAAAAACGTCTACTAATATAGTAAGCATTAACTGTGAAAAGTCAACCCTAAACCGAGAGGGAACTTTAGGGTATCTGGCAATTGAGGTGTAAAGTGGGAAAAGCAGGAAAACTGGACTTAGAAATGAAGGAAATTTTAAGAAGTTTTGAACAGGCAGAGAAAGACACCAGCAGTCTGCCCTTAAATCCGCCTCCAGCTGATGAATTTGACCGCATCTGGACTAGGATCCAGGCAGAACGGGAACTGATCCCAGATCCTAGTCCAACCGTAAAACCCCGCAGACGCTGCATAAATAAGATATTTGCAGTTGGTGTAGCAGCAGCGGTGCTGACAGTTGGCGGATGTTTTGTAGCAATGGGAACGAAATCTTATTTTTATCGGGATGGGAGAATGGTGAAGCAGGGAATCGTTTATAATAATGATTCGAAGGTTATCACTGTGCGTGATGAGGAAGAGGCATATGAGAAAATATCTGAAGAATTGGGAATGAAGACGCTGAGATTAGGGTATATACCGGAAGAAATGTATTTTGAGGATGTGATGTTAGAAAAGGGGTATGGAAAAATACAGTATCAATATAAGAATGAAAGAGTATTTTTTATCCAAGCTAAGTCTGACTCTAGGACATCAATGGTGCATTCATCAGATGCGAAAGAAAAATATGAAGTATGGAATTCAGGATTACATATAAAAATAGATGTATGCAATGAGGGGATAGATGAGAATAGGCATGGATATATGGCACAATTTGTTTATAATGGTGTGTACTACTGTTTATCAGGAGTTATAGAGCAGCATGAGTTTGATGAAATATTAAAAAAGATTCATCTATAATATATGGAGGCATAATGAAAAAATTAGCGCGTTTAATCTTAAGTTGTCTGGTAGTGGTCAATGTATTTTTTAGTACAGCATTTGCTGCAACGCCGTTACCAGCAGCATATACAACAGTTGATCAGGAATCTGTCTTATGTGCAAAAGATGTAAAATATAGTATTGGAAAAGAACAGTCATACGCACGAAGAGGAACGTTTTTTGATTCAGCAGATGTAATCATAAGAGATGAAGGTAATGGAAATATCGGTGCTTCGGCACATGCAAATTTAAGAAAACGTGTAACAGAATTATATGTATCACTTTATCTGGACAGATATGATGAAAGCTTAAAAAAATGGAAACAGGTTGACAGTGTTGATTTTGAGTATACATTAGAGGAATACCCAGATGGCATTGATGATCCGGCGATAGATGTAACCTTTACCAATCAGGCGAGGGGATATTATTATCGTATCAGAGGTGCATTCTCTGCAGGTGATGAAGAGAAATATGAAGGCTTTGGTCCAACTACTGATGGCATCTGGATTGAATAAATAACTGAAATATTTTAAATCTTTCCCACAGCAGCTTCTTTTAAACAGAAGCTGCTGTTTTTGCATTTCCCGATATCAAAAATATTTCAATTGTGCATTTCTCAAAAAGTGTCAGTGGAAGTCTAGCGGGATATCATGTATAATAAATGGATATGAGCATATTACTCACTTCCACAAAGGTGGATAGTGCATTTAAAAACATTGAGAAATATTGAGGAGAAGACAAATGCGTGACTACTTAAACAGACTGAGAATGCAGTTTCAGCGCTTTATGATAGGAAGATACGGAATGGACCAGTTTGGACGTTTCCTTTCAAGTCTTCTTTTAGCACTGATCATTTTTAATTTCCTGATCCCGGCGGCTTTGCCTTCCAGGATCCTGTGGGCACTGGAATGGATCGTACTCGTTATCCTGTATGCAAGAATGTTTTCTAAAAACATTAATAAGCGTTACCAGGAAAATGAAGCCTTTTTAAGACGGCAGTTTTATGTATCTGAATGGTGGAAAAAATGGAAATTCCGCTTTCAGGAGAGCAGAAAGTACCATATTTACCGCTGTCCAAACTGTAAACAGAAGGTGCGTGTCCCCAGGGGAAGAGGACGGATCAGCATCCACTGCCCGAAATGCGGAACCGATTTTATCAAAAAAAGCTGACAAAACAGGGAATAAATTCTTTTACACAGGCCGGCTGCGTTGCAGCCGGTCTTTTTCTGCCCTTTTTCCGCGTCTTTTTTAGTGTACAATGATCCTGATTTACTTAAATTTTACAAAAGCTATACCATACCTTGCTTTCAGCTATTGTAAAACTTTTGTATACTCCACAATGTAAGAACAAGAAAACAACATATTAAAAAATATAAGTACCGCAAAATAAATACAAACATAAAAATAAAAACGGTACAAAAAAGTGGAGGAAAAGATAATTATGAAAAAAAATGGCATGAAAGTAATGGCAGTGATCGGTTCAGCAGTAATGGCAGCAGGAATGCTTGCGGGATGTGGAAATTCCGGTGCAGCAGCTACCACAGCAGCGACCGCAACCACAGAAAAGCAGACAACTGAAGCAAAGGCAGAAGAAACAACCAAAGAAGCAGTTACAGAAGCAAAGAGTGCAGATGCAGATTTAAGCGGTTCTATCAGCATGGTAGGTTCCACTTCTATGGAGAAGTTCGCAAATGCATTAAGCGAAGCATTTATGGAGAAATATCCAAAGGTAACTGTAACCGCTGAGTTCGTAGGTTCCGGTGCTGGTATCGAGGCAGTAAGCAATGGTACAGCAGATATCGGTAACTCTTCCAGAAACTTAAAGGATGAAGAAAAGGCAAAAGGTGTTGCAGAAAATATCGTAGCGATCGATGGTATCGCAGTTGTAGTTGATCCGGCTAACACAGTAGAAGATCTGACCAAGGATCAGCTGACCAGCATTTATGACGGTTCTGTAACCAATTGGAAAGATGTAGGCGGAAATGATGCTCCTATCGTAGTAGTAGGACGTGAGGCAGGTTCTGGTACAAGAGGAGCTTTCGAGGAGCTGTTAAAGCTGGAAGATGCATGCAAGTACAGCAATGAATTAGACAGCACTGGCGCTGTAATGGCAAAGGTAGCATCTACCCCAGGTTCCATCGGATATGTTTCTCTGGACGTATTAGATGATACTGTAAAGGCTGTAAAATTAGACGGCGCTGAGCCAACAGAAGAGAATATCAAGGCAGGAAAATACTTCTTAAGCCGTCCATTCGTAATGGCTACCAAGGGCGAGATCAGTGAGCAGAGCGACCTTGTAAAGGCACTGTTTGACTTCATCTACTCTGATGAAGGTTCTGAGCTTGTAAAATCTGTAGGTCTGATCACAGCTGATAAATAATGAAGAGTTGTATGAAATGAAAGGAGACTGTCTGCAATGACTCAGGAAACATTTTCCGTCCGTTCCCATCATGGCAGCAAGTCCACAGTTGAAAAAGCTGCAGAAGCGATCTTCACCGCATGCGGCTTTTTCGCTGTCCTGGCTGTTGCTTCCATTACATTATATATGATATTCAGTGGTACACCGGCGCTGTTTAAAGTAGGTATTCTGGATATCCTTTTTGGTACCTTATGGCAGCCGGCTGCTGCTGCACCAAGCTTCGGTATCCTGTATGTTATCCTTACTTCTATAGTGGGAACCTTTCTGGCAATCCTCATTGGTGTGCCGGTTGGTGTGATGACAGCTGTTTTTCTGGCAGAAGTAGCGCCGAAAAAGCTGGCAAATGTGGTCCGTCCGGCAGTAGAGCTGTTAGCAGGTATCCCGTCCGTTATCTACGGTCTGTTAGGTATCCTGATTTTAAATCCACTGATGTATAAAATAGAATTGGCTGTGTTTAAAGGTTCTTCCACTCATCAGTATACCGGTGGTGCGAACCTGATCTCTGCAGTTTTAGTGCTGGCGCTGATGATCCTTCCAACAGTCATCAATATCAGCGAATCTGCTTTAAGAGCGGTTCCGTTACATTTAAAAAGTGCTTCTTTGGCATTAGGTGCTACGAAGATCCAGACTATTTTCCAGATGATCCTTCCGGCAGCAAAATCCGGTATTATCACAGCTGTTGTCCTGGGAACAGGAAGAGCCATCGGTGAGGCAATGGCTATTACGCTGGTATCAGGAAGCTCTGTAAACTTCCCGCTTCCATTTAATTCTGTCCGTTTCCTGACCACTGCAATTGTAGCAGAAATGGGATATGCATCCGGACTGCACAGAGAAGTATTATTTACCATCGGTCTTGTATTATTTGCATTTATCATGATTATCAATGTTAGTTTAAACGGCATTCTGAAGAAGGGAGAGAAAACAAAATGACAGGTGAAGCTGCGATCCGCATTCATGAAGATTCCATTATCAAGGAAAGCATCTATGGAAAACGTGTCCGGAGCACCGATGTGATCTTAACAGGTATTATCTACGGATGTGCCAGTATCTCCATGCTCCTTCTCATCGGAATTTTAGGTTACACCTTTGTAAGAGGTGTCCCACATGTGACCTGGGCTTTTTTAAGCACTGTTTCCAGCGCCACAAAAGGAACCTTCGGTATTCTTGGAAATATAATCAATACCCTTTATATCGTAGTGATCACGCTGCTGATCGCCACCCCTATTGGTGTAGGTTCTGCGGTTTACTTAAATGAGTACGCAAAACCAGGCAAGATCGTCCGCCTGATCGTATTTACCACAGAAACACTTTCCGGTATCCCCTCTATTATATTCGGTCTTTTTGGAATGGTATTTTTCGGAAATACACTGAGACTGGGCTATTCTATTCTCACCGGTTCCCTGACACTGACCTTAATGATCCTTCCACTGATCACAAGAACTACCCAGGAAGCTTTAAAGACAGTTCCTGACAGCTATCGACACGGTGCACTGGGAATCGGCGCTACAAAATGGTACATGATCCGCACCATCCTTCTTCCAAGCGCTATGCCTGGTATCCTTACAGGTGTTATCCTTGCCATCGGACGTATTGTAGGTGAGTCTGCAGCACTGCTGTTTACTGCAGGAAGCGGCTATTACCTGCCAAAGAACTTCCTGGGAAAAGTGCTTGAATCCGGCGGTACACTGACTATCCAGCTGTATCTGTTTATGCAGAAGGCAAAATATAATGAAGCTTTCGGCGTAGCAGTTGTGCTTCTGGTGATCGTACTGGTTATTAATGCTCTGGCAAAATATCTTTCCCACCGTTTTAATGTAGAAACACGTTAGGAGAAAATAGAATGGAAAATAAAGTAAAGATCTCTACACAGGACCTGAATCTGTATTATGGAGAAAATCATGCATTGAAGAATATCAATCTGGATCTTTATGAAAATAAGATCACCGCATTTATAGGACCATCCGGATGTGGAAAATCTACCTATTTAAAGACATTAAACCGTATGAATGACCTGGTTTCTAATGTAAAGATCGACGGAACCGTGCTTCTTGACGGAGAGGACATTTATGATCCCCAGGTAGATACTACTCTTCTTAGGAAAAAGGTGGGAATGGTATTCCAGCAGCCCAACCCATTTCCAATGAGCATTTATGACAATGTAGCTTACGGGCCAAGGATCCACGGCATCAAGAATAAAGCACAGTTAGATGAAATCGTAGAGCGCAGTTTAAAGGGCGCAGCTTTATGGGATGAGGTTTCTGACCGTTTAAAGAAGTCAGCACTGGGACTTTCCGGTGGACAGCAGCAGCGTCTGTGTATTGCGAGAGCACTGGCAGTAGAGCCGGAAGTTCTGTTAATGGATGAACCTACATCTGCCCTGGATCCTATTTCTACCTTAAAGATTGAGGATCTGATGGATGATCTGAAGAGTAAATATACAGTTGCCATTGTTACCCATAATATGCAGCAGGCAACCCGTATTGCAGATTATACAGCATTTTTCCTGGTAGGCGAGGTAGTAGAGTATGCTACAACAGACGAACTGTTTACCATGCCAAAGGATAAGAGAACGGAAGATTATATCACAGGACGTTTTGGTTGATAGTATATGATCCGGTGTGGGATTGCGAAAATGCAAAGTTGTAAAAATGTTTGCAAAACAACAGAAAGGGGAATGCTGGGATGCGCATTACTTATGAACATGAATTAGAGGAGCTGAATAAATGCCTGCGGGATATGGCCATGATGGTGGAAAAAGCCATTGAACAGACTTTTGTGGCATTTGAAGACCAGAATTATACCATGGCAGAGGACGTTATTAAAGGAGACCGGAATGTAAATGACATGGAACGTGCCATCGAGTCCCGCTGTCTGTCACTGATCCTTCGCCAGCAGCCGGTAGCAAAGGATCTGCGCCAGATATCTACAGCCCTTAAGGTGGTAACAGATCTGGAGCGTATTGGAGATCATGCATCAGATATTGCAGAGCTGATCTTAAGGATAAAAAGTGACCATGCCTATCACATTGTACAGCATCTTCCAGCTATGGCAGCCTCAGCCCAGAAAATGGTCCATGACGCGGTAGAAACATTTATTAAGCAGGATGTGGAAGAGGCAGAGGAGATCATCCGCAGAGATGATGAGGTAGATGCACTGTTCAATCAGGTAAAAATTGATGTGGTGGAATTATTAAAGTCATCTCCTTCTCATGCAGATCAGGGGATCGACCTGCTGATGATCGCCAAGTATTTAGAGCGTATTGGGGATCATGCAGTAAATGTATGCGAATGGACCCAGTTCTGCAAGACAGGTGCACTGAAAAATGTGCGTATTATGTAAAATAACTTATAAGTATAGGTGTAAAAAGTATAAATGTAAATGCAGCTGTCTGGAAAGAATAGGCAAATATGAAAAATCGAAGATATAAATCCGAAAGAGTCCGCATGTCGGGCTCTTTGATTTGCATGATTTTGCGTGACGTGTAAACTTTAAATGCGTTATTATGCATGTATAGCGGGAAAATATAGCAAACTGATGCGGATATTTGCTTGACATGTGTAGGCCATGCGCTATAATACAAGTATAAAAATTCAGTGGGAAGCAGAATGAGAAGCTGTTTCCAGGGGAAATTTAAGAGGAGGATTATTTCATGAAGTTTTTTATCGACACAGCAAATGTAGATGATATCCGCAAGGCAAATGATATGGGAATTATCTGTGGTGTTACCACAAATCCATCTCTGATCGCAAAAGAAGGCCGTGACTTTAACGAAGTGATCAAAGAGATCGCATCCATTGTTGACGGACCTATCAGTGGTGAAGTTAAGGCAACTACTGTAACTGCAGAAGGAATGATCGCAGAAGGCCGTGAGATCGCTAAGATCCATCCAAACATGGTTGTTAAGATCCCTATGACTGTTGAAGGCTTAAAGGCAGTAAAGGTTCTTCACGCAGAAGGCGTTAAGACTAATGTAACGCTGATTTTCTCCGCAGCTCAGGCTCTGTTAGCTGCAAGAGCAGGTGCTACATATGTATCCCCATTCTTAGGACGTTTGGATGATATTTCCATGCCAGGTATTGATCTGATCTATGACATCACTGAGATCTTCCAGATGCACAACATCGAAACTGAGATCATCGCAGCAAGCGTTCGTAATCCGATCCATGTGATCGACTGCGCAAAGGCTGGTGCTGATATTGCAACTGTTCCATATAAGGTATTAGAGCAGATGACCAAGCATCCTTTAACTGACCAGGGAATTGCCAAGTTCCAGGCTGATTATAAGGCTGTATTTGGGGAATAAGTATAGAGGAAAAAGCTGTGCCGGTATGTGTACGATCAACATTTGCAGATTGAATGACTATCTAGATGCAGTTTTTTACTTGGAAAGAGTGAGTAAGAAAAGAGCCGCCCAACACGGGCGGCTTAAACTATTTTTATAGAAGATCCAGTCTACAGAAAATCCAGTCCCCTGTTTTTATATCGGGATGCCATCTCCTGCGGCACATGTCCATCTGTGATCAGTGTTGTAAAATCCTCGATCCCGCATACCTGATACCGGGAAACGGTGTTCAGCTTAGCCGGATTTACCAGTGCAATGACACGGCTGGAGGAGCGGATCAGCTGGCGTTTGATGCTGACCTCTTCTGGATAGGGAATGGTCATGCCGTATTCCGGGTGAATAGCATAGACTCCCATAAAGCACAGATCAGGGTGGTATCCGGCAGCCTGGGCGGCGGCAACTTCCCCTACTGTGGTCATGGAATCTTTTAACAGATCGCCGCCTAAGATAATGACCCGTATCTGCTCCTTCAGGGAACATACATGGGCAATGCTGTAGCTGTTGGTAAGGATTGTAAGCTTTAAGTTGTCAGGTATATTTTTGGCAAACTGGAGGTTGGTGCTGCTGCCGTCAATGGCAACTAACTGGTCAGACTCCAGAAATTCCAGTGCCCGCATGGAAAGCTGCTGTTTTAAGGCAACATCTGCCGTTTCACGGTCAAAGAAGTTAATGACCGGCTTTTCTAAAGGAATGGCACCGCCGAATACACGTTTTAACTGTCCCTTCTGATCCAGGTCTAAAAGGTCACGGCGTATAGTGTCTTCAGAAACCTTTAATTCTCCTGCCAGATGGCTTACTACTACCTTTCCGGAGGTATGAAGCTTATTTAAGATCCAGTTCTGTCGTTCTTCTTTTAACATGATAATGTCCTTTCATAACCCACTTTAAAAACCTAACAGGCATACGATAACCGGCAGGAATACAGCAGGAAGCAGATTTGCGATCTTGATCTTTGTTCCGATGGTTAGATTTAAACCAAGGGCAAAGATAAGGATAGAACCGATACAGGAAAGGCGTCCGATCATCAGGTCTGTAAGATATGGCTTTACCAGACCTGCAAGAAGAGTGATGCCTCCCTGGTAAATACCAATGGGAAACATGGAAAATGCCACTCCAATACCCATGGATGCTGCAAAAACAATAGAAAGCACACCGTCCATAACGGCTTTTGTAAAGAGTATGGTGTAATCATGGTTTAAACTGTCTTCAATAGAACCAACGATCGCCATGGCACCGATGCAGAAAACAAGGGAGGTGCTTACAAAGGCTTCTGTAAAGTTGGAAGTGGAAGCGCCCCTTGGAAGTTTGGATTTGACCCAGTCTCCCAGATTTTCCATTTTCTGTTCCAGATCCAGCCACTCTCCGATGGCTGCGCCTACGGCCATGCAGATGACTACGACTAATGTGTCCTTGGTCTCAAAGGTAGTTCCCGATACATTCATCAGACCCTTGATAGCCCCTGTAATGCCTACAAAGATCAAACAAAGGCCAACTGCGCTGGAAATAGTAGTCTGCAGCCGCTTTGGAATACCATTTTTTAATAAAAGTCCCAGGCCGCTTCCTATAAGTATGGCAGCCATATTTACAAGTGTACCTAAGCCAGTCATATGTAAAACCTCACAATATCTCAATGTGTTTTGAAAATAACAAGGACATATTACCATATTTTCGGGGAGATGGGAATAAAGATTTAAGGGAAAAGAGGAGTCTATACAGCGGTCGGACTGGCAGAAAATACAGGAAAAATGGCGGTTTGGGAAGATGCCTGGGGTTTACAGTGTCCGTCAGAGCAAGTATAATAATAGTGATTGCGCACCATAGATGAAAGTCAGTTGTTACGTGCCGCTGGCACTCCCACAACTGCCGCCAGTATTCGTAATCCGGGCTGTCGCCCTGCTTACTCATACCGGCTTGGTTGCCAAATGTCTATGGTTCCTTGCGTGCAAGCACGCAGTCCCCATAGCCGCTTGGCAACACTTTCATAGTAAATAATTTAAAGAAGCGAGGATATAAATATGAAAAAGCTGGAAGAATATGTAAGAAGCATACCTGATTTCCCGGAACCTGGCATTATTTTCAGGGATGTAACCACCATCCTTCAGGATGCAGACGGTTTGCACCTGGCAGTGGACAGCATCCGCAATATGTTAAAGGATGTAGATTATGATGTAGTAGTAGGCCCTGAATCCAGAGGATTTATCTTTGGTGTGCCGGTTGCCTATGCAGAGCACAAGGGTTTTGTACCGGTCCGTAAAAAGGGCAAACTGCCATGTGAGACTGTTTCAGTAAAATATGCCCTGGAATACGGCACCGCAGAGATCGAGATGCACAAGGATTCTATTATTCCGGGACAGAAGGTGGTTATTATCGATGACCTGATCGCTACCGGCGGTACTACAGAAGCGATCATTAAGCTGATCGAAGGCCTTGGCGGCAAAGTAGTAAAGATCTGCTTTGTAATGGAATTAGCAGGTCTTAAGGGAAGAGAGCTTTTAAAAGGGTATGATGTAGATTCTGCCATTATTTATGACGGAAAGTAATTGGTGCGCTGCACCTTGCTTTTTTATTTAAAAAAAATTATAATGATAACTAATTATTCGTAAAAAGGTGGCCACATATATGGGAAAAGAGGGAACAAAAGAAAAACTGGATATAGAGCTTGAGGCTCCGGCGGACTTTACCAGTCCGGAAGTATTGTATCAGGATCTGGTAAAGACAATCCATAAATATCATCCTTCCGATGATATTTCCATGATCGAAAAGGCATATAAGATCGCAGCACAAGCCCATAAGGATCAGAAGAGAAAGTCCGGAGAGCCTTATATCATCCATCCTTTATGTGTGGCTATTATTCTGGCTGATCTGGAGATGGACAAGGAGACCATTGCAGCAGGACTTTTACATGACGTAGTAGAAGATACGGTCATGACACTGGATGAGCTGACTAAAGAGTTTGGACCAGAGGTTTCTTTTCTGGTAGACGGCGTTACAAAGCTGACCCAGTTAAACTGGGATAAAGATAAGGTGGAGATCCAGGCAGAGAACCTGCGAAAGATGTTCCTTGCTATGGCAAAGGATATCCGGGTCATCATCGTTAAGCTGGCAGACCGTCTTCACAATATGCGTACCGGTCAGTACTGGAAGCCGGAAAAGCAGAAGGAAAAAGCAAGAGAGACCATGGAGATCTATGCTCCTATTGCAGACCGTCTGGGTATTTCCAAGATCAAGATCGAATTAGATGACTTATCACTTAAATTTTTAAAGCCGGAAGTCTACTATGACCTGGTAGAAAAGGTAGATCTGCGTAAAGATGCCAGGGAAGCCTTTGTCCAGTCTATTGTAGATGAAGTAAAGGCACATTTAGACGAAGCAGGTATTGAAGCTACTGTAGGCGGCAGAGTAAAGCACTTTTTCAGTATTTATAAGAAAATGTTAAAGCAGAACAAGACTCTGGACCAGATCTATGATCTTTTTGCTGTTCGTATTATGGTAGATACGGTAAAGGACTGTTATGCGGCACTTGGCGTGATCCATGAAATGTACAAGCCGATTCCTGGTCGTTTTAAAGATTATATCGCTATGCCGAAGCAGAATATGTACCAGTCTCTGCATACAACTCTGATCGGCAGCACAGGACAGCCATTTGAGATTCAGATCCGTACCTATGAGATGCACCGTACTGCTGAATATGGTATTGCTGCTCACTGGAAATACAAAGAGAGCGGAAGCGGACAGGTTGCCGCAGGAAAAGAAGAAGAAAAATTAAGCTGGCTGCGCCAGATCCTGGAATGGCAGCGTGATACAGATGATTCCAAAGAGTTTTTAAGCATGGTAAAGGGCGATCTTGATCTGTTTTCTGACAGCGTTTACTGCTTCACCCCATCTGGTGATGTAAAGACTCTTCCAAGCGGCTCCACACCCATTGATTTTGCTTATTCTATACACAGTGCAGTGGGAAATAAGATGGTTGGCGCAAGAGTCAACGGAAAACTGGTTCCTATTGAATATCAGATCCAGAATGGAGACCGTATTGAGATCATCACCTCCCAGAATTCCAAGGGACCAAGCCGCGACTGGCTGAAAGTGGTACACAGCACACAGGCTAAAAATAAGATCAATCAGTGGTTCAAGACCCAGATGAAAGAGGATAATATCATCCGCGGCCGTGACGCCATTGACCGTTATTGTAAAGCAAAAGGTATTAATCTGTCGGAACTTTCCAAACCGGAATTTATGGAAAAGGTAATGAAACGTTATGCTTTTAAGGATTGGGATTCTGTGCTGGCATCTATCGGACATGGCGGCCTGAAAGAAGGCCAGGTCATCAACAAGATGTTAGAAGAACGGGAGAAGAAGTTAAAACGGGAGATCACGGATACAGAGGTTTTAGACGGTATTGCTGATACTGACGGAAGAAGCGGTGAAGCTACAGTCCGTAAAAATAAGAGCGGGATCGTGGTCAAAGGACTTCATGATCTGGCAGTGCGTTTCTCCAGATGCTGTAATCCGGTACCTGGTGATGAGATCGTTGGTTTTGTTACCAGAGGAAGAGGTGTTTCCATTCATCGTACGGATTGTATCAATGTGATCAACCTGCCGGAAGATGAAAGAGGAAGACTGATTGATGCAGAGTGGCAGGTAGAGGAAAATCCTTCCAGTACAGAGCAGTATTCCACAGAAATCCAGATTTTTGCAAACAACCGGATCGGTCTTTTTGCAGATATTTCCAAGGTATTTACAGAAAAGCAGATCGATATCACTTCCATGAACGTGCGCACCAGCAAGCAGGGCCGTGCGACGATCATTATGACCTTTGATATCCATGGAACAGAGGAACTGAACCGCATTACAGATAAGATCCGCCAGATCGACGGTGTTCTGGATATTCAGAGAACCACCGGCTGATAAATTTGTGCCTGTAACTATTTGCGACAGCAGGCGGTTTGTATAATAAAAGGAGAAATATGAGCAATAACTTCAGGATAAAGACCATGGTGCTTGGAATGGTGAGCACAAACTGTTATCTGGTCTACAATAACGATACAAAAGAAGGTGTAGTGGTAGATCCGGCAGATAACGGAGCCTATATTTTAAATAAATGCAGCGAACTGGGGGTAACACCGGTGGCAGTGCTTTTGACACATGGGCATTTTGACCATATTATCGGAGTGCCTGAGGTAAAACGGGCGTTCCACCTTCCTGTCTATGCTTCTGAAACAGAAGATGCCATGCTGGCAGATACTTCTTTGAACCTGTCCTGTCATCTGCCGGGAAAACAGACCAGTTTCCATGCAGATGTACTGGTTCGTGATGGGGACGAATTAGAACTTTTAGGATATAAATGGAAGGTGATTGCTACTCCCGGACACACATCTGGTTCTGTCAGCTATTATATTCCCCAGGAGGGAGTCCTTCTTTCCGGCGATACGCTGTTTTATGAGTCTTACGGCCGTACAGACCTGGCAACAGGAAGCAGCAGTGATATAACAGATTCACTTTTAAACAAATTATTTGTGCTTCCGGAAGATACCATGGTTTATCCGGGACATGGTGATCCAACTACCATTGGTTATGAAAAAGAACACAATCCTATTCCGTATTACAGATAGAAAGCAGGAAAAAAATGATCGGATTATTAATACAGGATAATGCGTATGAACAGGACATCAGAGAACTTCTGATGTCTTTTTATCCGGGTGAGACTTATGCCCATGAAGTAAAAGAGAACGTTGATTTTTATGTGCAGACTAGATTAAAAGATGGGGAAGCTGTCATTGGGATCTGGGAAAAACTGGAAAATGGGGAAGAAAGCGCTGGCGCAGCTGTTAATGCAGCTGGTGTTGAAGCAAAAGATAGCGCAGTAGCTGTTGAAAAGCAGACGGATTCAAACATGTCCGCCCCAGAAGGACTGGAAGGCTGGACACTGACCGCCCATTTTGCAGGAAAAGCAGACTTATCAGACCACTCCGCTACCAAAAATGTGATAAAAAAATTATTCTACCAGATGCTTGTAGGACGCACCGGCCATGAACTTCCATGGGGATCTCTTACGGGGATCCGTCCTACCAAGATCGCGTTGAGCCGTCTGGAAGATGGCTGGAAAGAAGACGATATCCGCAGGTTCATGAAGGAAACTTATATGACCAGCGATGAAAAGATCAATCTGAGTGTTGAGATCGCAGCAAGAGAAAAGCACCTGATGGAACCGATTAATTATGATAGTGGCTACAGTCTGTATGTAGGTATCCCGTTCTGCCCTACTACCTGCCTGTATTGTTCCTTTACCTCTTATCCTATCAGCAAGTGGAAAGGCCGTACGGGACTGTATCTGGAAGCTTTATTTAAAGAACTGGAATATACAGCGGAAAAGATGAAGGGAAGACCTCTTGACACCATTTATTTTGGCGGCGGTACACCTACTTCACTGCCGGCAGAGGACATTGATGCTATTTTATGCAAATTAGAGCAGCTGTTTGATACAAAAAATGTTCTGGAATTTACTGTAGAAGCAGGCCGTCCGGACAGCATTACAGAAGAAAAGTTAAAGGTTTTGGCTTCCCATGGCATCAGCCGTATCTCCATTAATCCCCAGACCATGAACCAGAAGACCCTAGACCTGATCGGACGCCGTCATACAGTGGAAAATGTAAAAGAAAAATTCCATATGGCAAGAGCGCTGGGATTTGACAACATCAACATGGACCTGATCATGGGACTTCCCGGGGAAGATCTGGATGATGTAAAACATACCTTAGAAGAGATCGAAGCCTTAAAGCCGGATTCACTTACTGTTCATTCTCTTGCGATCAAACGTGCTGCAAGACTTAATATGTTTAAAGAAGAATATGCAGACTTAAAGATCAGCAACACACCGGAAATGATCGCCTTAAGTGAAGCCTGTGCCCGCAGAATGGGCATGGAACCGTACTATCTCTACCGCCAGAAAAACATGGCAGGCAACTTTGAAAACGTAGGTTATTCCCTTCCGGGAAAGGCATGTCTGTACAATATTTTGATCATGGAGGAGTTAGCAACGATCGTCGCCTGCGGCGCCGGAACTACCACAAAAGTGGTGTTCCCGTCTGAAAACCGCAGGGAGCGCTGCGAGAATGTAAAGGAAGTAGAACAGTATATCAGCCGGATCGATGAGATGATCGGGCGGAAAGAGAAGATTTTAAACGAGTAATGCAGAAAAAATAGGCAAATTGACAAGATGCCTTAGAAAATGATATAGTTGGAAATATAAGACAAGAGGTTCATTGAAAGGCGGCAGAAGTCATGTGTGAGTTTAAAATCCAGGAATTAAGCCTTTTTAATTACAGAAGATTTGAGAATAAAAAGTTTATATTAAACCCTAGAATGAATGTTTTTGCAGGAAAAAACGGTTCTGGAAAGACTGCTGTATTGGAAGCCGTAAATGTGATGCTGGGAGCATACCTTGCAGCATACAAAACATATGTCCCCTCTCGCTTTGTATACAATATAAAATCAACGGATGCGCGGCGGAAAGCCCAGATTTCGGAGGACAGTACTATTTTAACGACTGGAACTATCTCACAGTATCCATGCAAAATCAGCTGTAGGGCAAAGTGGGATTGTAGGGATGAATCGATAGAATTTCAGCGTGTGCTTTTAAAAGAAGATGCCAGAACAAAATTTGGTGGTTCAAATCCCATGCAGCCAACTGTGATCGCATGGGAGAAGGAAATAGCACAGGCAGATCATTCTGATAATGAAATAGTCCTTCCATTGGTCCTTTATCTTAGTACAGCACGTCTGTGGAAAGATGGAAATAAGAAAACGGTAAAAAAAGGAGTTTTCAGCAGAACAGATGCGTATAATCATTGTCTGGATGCGCAGCATGGACTGGATATTGCATTTCGATATATTGATACACTAAAAGCTGTTGCAGTAGAAGAAAACGGTGGGAAAAATTTCCCTGCATATGAAGCAATCCTAAAAGCTGTGAATGATGCATTCAAAGAGGAACTTCAGATAGGAGAGGAAATTATATTTTCAACAAAGTATGAAGAAGATATGATTGCACTTAGAACAGCGATGGGAGCAATTTTACCATTTCAGATGTTAAGTGATGGTTATCGAAATGTGATAAAAATTATTCTTGATATTGCGACAAGGATGTGTATCTTAAACCCATATTTAAAGGGAGAAGCATTGAAGAAGACTTCAGGAATCGTTTTAATTGACGAAGTTGATCTGAGTTTACATCCTACCTGGCAAAAGCGCATTATGGGAATTTTAAAAGAGCAATTTCCGAGAATCCAGTTTATCTGTGCAACTCATTCACCCTTTATTATCCAGTCTTTGGAAGAAGGGGAACTGATCACGCTGGATCACCCTATGAAAAAATAAAGAAATATCAGGATGCTTTGCCTTATTTAGAAAAAAAAATTGGTTTATATTGTTCCTACTGTGAAATGCCCATCAATCATGTACCAGAAGTAGAGCATATGATTTCCAGAAAGCATGGCGGAGACTGGACTGCATGGAGTAATTTACTGTTAGGCTGTAAATACTGTAATACCAGAAAATCAGCAAAGACAACACCTCAAAATGTAGAAGATTATTTATGGCCGGATACAGATAATACAGCACTGGCGTTCTCCTATACGAATGGGATTCCTGTGGTGAATGAAAACGTGCTGAAAGGGCTAGATCCGACGGGAAGTTGTTGCCAAAAAGCTCAAAATACATATGACATGGTTGATTTAGGAAATGAACCAAATCTGCAGCGGGGAGATAAGGACAGACGTTTTTTAAACCGGAATGCTTCGTATCATCGAGCATTAAAATCTTTGGAAAACTGGCAGCATGTAAAAGATGCATCAGAGTGGTATCAAAATGATATGAAGGAGCAGATTATGATGACTGCAGCAGCAGACGGTTTCTTTTCCGTGTGGATGGCTGTTTTCGAAGATGAACCGCAAATTCTCCTGGAATTGATTGACCGCTTTCCGGGAACGGATAGAGCATATTATGATGAGCATGGAAAAATAAAACAGATTCTATTGAAAACAGAAGAGAACAAATAATGGGGAATACAGCGGCCTTTGGACATTGTGTCTAGAGGCTGTATTTGCTCTGAAAGAGAAAATAGTTTCGCTATTTTGAATTGAGGGAAAAATTTTGAAAAAAAAGATTATTGTGATTACATGTGATAAGGATGCTGGTTTGTTTCATGCCAGGTGGATACAGCTGTTACTTGCAGATCGTGTAACAGTAACTGCCTGTACAGTAACAGAGTTTCAGAAGCAGGCAGGGATTCCGGCAGATCTTTACTGTATTACAACAGATGCTGTAGAACAGATCCCAGATTTGTATGAACTGACAGTTCCTGGATCTGAAGTAGTGCATTTTTTTGTAACATTTTCTCAGAAAACGGTAGAAAAATTAAATTCGATCCCTGTGGGAACAAAAGCGTTGTTTGTTAATATAAGTGAAAAAATGGCTCAAGAATGCATTACCAGTTTAAATCAGCTGGGAGTCAACCATATATGTTTTATCCCTTATTACCCTGGGATGGATGAGGCGTTGGCAGAAGGAGTTTCAATAGCAGTAACTCCTGATGAGGAAAGATATGTTCCTACCTGTATAAAAGATGTGATCAATATTGGACAGCGCCAGATGGATTGCAATACTTTGGTTGAAGTGTTGTTGAAGCTTGGGGTTTCAGACATGTTGGAATCGCCTCAGATCAAAACATATCTGGAATCTATTATGTCTAACAGTTATAGTTTTGATGAACTTTTGGGTAGATCACTGCGTTTAGAGTCCAGTTTTCAGAGTCTGATCGATGCCCTGGATATTGGAATCATAGGAACCAATGAACAGGGAAACATCTTTGTATACAACAAAAAAGCTGAAAAGGTCATAGGCTTTTCGCTGGATTATGCAATTGGAAGAAAGGCAGATGAAATCGTACCATTTCTTCCATTTGAAGAATGCAGGGAAAATGGGCAGATAGTAAAAGACCGACTGATCCGTTTTAAAGGGATCCCTATTAATACCAGTATTGTTTCTGTGGTAAGAAAGAGAAAACATATAGGTGCCATTGCCATGCTGCAGCATTTCCGTGAAGAGGAAGAACGTCAACATAAAGTAAGAGCCCAGCTGTTAGATAAGGGACATAAAGCAAAATATACATTTGATGATATTGTAGGAGAAAGTGCCGCAATATGCAGGGTTAAAGAGATAGCAAAAAAAATGGCAAAAACAAAAGCTTCTATTCTGATCACTGGTGAAAGTGGTACAGGAAAAGAACTGTTTGCTCATGCAATCCATAATGCTTCAGAACGAAAACAATTTCCTTTTATAGCAATCAACTGTGCAGCTTTGCCTGAGAACCTTCTGGAAAGTGAATTATTTGGTTATGTAGACGGCGCTTTTACAGGAGCAAAAAAAGGTGGAAAAATGGGATTGTTTGAATTTGCTCATATGGGAACATTTTTTCTGGATGAAGTAGAGGGAATGAGTCCGATGCTTCAGATAAAACTTTTGCGTGTACTTCAGGAACATGAAGTAATGCGTATCGGGGATAACAGACTGATCAATGTAGATGTCCGTATTATTGCTGCAAGCAATGAAAAACTGGAGCAGCTAGTCTGTGAGGGGAAATTTCGCCGGGATCTTTATTATCGTCTGAATACACTTCCTGTAAATCTTCCGCCTTTGCGCGAACGCCGAGAGGACATAATGCCATTGTTTTGGGATATTCAAAGAAAAATGGGGGTCAGTTATGATATATCGCCGGAAGCGGAAAAAGAGCTGCTGTTTCATGAATGGAATGGAAATGTCCGTGAATTGCGTAATTATGCGGAATATTTCAGCTATTTAGATAAAAAGATCATTGAGCCAGAAGATCTTCCACCCGGTTTCTATCAGAAACTGCATATAGTACCAAATAATTTCCAAACAGAAATAAAAAATGAAAAGAGTGGATTGCCGGAATTAGCGGGAAAACAATATGATGAGTGGATTTTTATATTGGAAACTCTTGCGCAGGGAAAGAAGGAAGGAATTACGGCTGGAAGAACTTCTCTTGTTGAAGAGGCAAAGAAAAAACATATCCTTTTAAGTGAATATGAAGTGCGTGAGATCCTGGCATCCATGGAACAACAGGGCTGGGTGAAGATAAGAAGAGGAAGGGGTGGAACGCGAATCACTCAAAAAGGCGAAGACATTTTACAAAAAGAAAATGGGTGAAAATGACGAAAAAACAATCCATATCGTCCAAAAAAACGTCCAATAAAAAAGAAAAACTTTATTAATTTAGAAAAAAGATGATAATTAAAAGATTAACAACCTGTAAAAGCAAGAAAAAACGGGCTGTTAATTTTTTTTGTTCAGATCGAAAAAGTTGGTATCAATATTGCTTTATATATAGGTGTAGTGAAAATATCAGGATCACAGATTCATCCGGATGAAAACAGGGTTTCTGATAAAAAAACGGAATAAATAATAGGAGAGAGACAATATGAGTAATCAAGGAAAAGGAAAGTCTATCTGGAAAAACTACAGATTCCCTATTCTTCTGATCGGTTCGATCGTAGTTGGTTCCGTCATTGGAATGGTTATGGGAGAAAAAGCTACTGTATTAAAACCTTTTGGTGATATTTTTCTGAACCTGATGTTCACGGCCATTGTTCCTCTGGTGTTTGCTACTATTGCTAGTGCAGTAGGAAACATGATGAATATGAAGCGCCTGGGCAGTATTTTAGGAAATATGTTTCTTGTCTTTGTTATAACTGGTATCATCGCAGGAATTGTAATCATTACTGCAGTTACGATATGTCCTCCTGCTCAGGGCGTGGACATTGCAATGGAAGCTGCAGGAGATATGGAAGCAGTTAAATTGTCAGATGCAATTGTAAATGCTATTACTGTAAATGACTTTTCTGCTATCTTATCACGTAAAAATATGCTTCCTCTGATCGTATTTTCTATTTTATTTGGTTTTTGTGTCAGTGCATGCGGCGGAGAAGAGAGCTATGTAGGAAAGCTTTTGAATAACCTTTCCAATGTTATGATGAAAGTAATCGATATTATTATGAAATATGCTCCTATCGGTCTTTGCGCATACTTTGCAAATCTGGTAGGCGAATTTGGTCCGAATCTGTTAGGTGCATATGGCCGGGCAATGTTAGTTTATTATCCCATCTGCATTTTCTATTTCCTGGTGTTCTTTACAATTTACGCGTACTGGGCTGGTGGAAAAAATGGCGTAAAAGTAATGTTTAAAAATATCCTTCCTCCTACAGCAACCTCTATTGCAACACAGAGCTCTGTGGCAACTCTGCCGGTAAACCTGGAAGCGGCGAAAAATATTGGTGTTCCTAAGGATATCCGTGAGATTATTCTTCCAATTGGCGCAACCATGCATATGGATGGTACTGTATTTGCAAGTATCTTAAAAATTGCTTTTTTGTTTGGTATTTTTGGAAAATCATTTACAGGTATTGGAACATTTATTTCTGCAATGTTGATCGCAGTTATGTCAGGCGTGGTTATGTCGGGTGTTCCAGGAGGCGGTCTGATCGGTGAAATGTTGATCGTAAGCTTATATGGCTTCCCTTCTGAAGCATTCCCCATCATTGCTACGATCGGATTTTTGGTAGACCCTCCGGGTACATGTATTAATGCAACCGGTGATACCATCGCTGCTATGATGGTCACAAGGCTGATTGAAGGAAAGGACTGGTTAGAGAAAAGGATCGCTTCAGGAGAAGTAAAATTATGACCAGAAAGTTATGACCAGAAAGGGATCAGTATCATGAGTAGTAAATTTCAACTTGAACGACATCATTATCCGGTGCTTGAACGATATGCGTATCTGGATACCTCTACAACAGGAGCAATCCCACAGTATGTATGCAATGCGATCTGTACATATCTTCAGGAAAGAACAGATTTTGGCATGGATATAGATTATTATCATGAACAATGGGAATTTGCGGACCGTGTCAGAGAAGAGATTGCGCAGATGATCGGAGCGGAAAGCGGAAAGACCATTGCTTTTGGACAGAATTCATCAAGTCTGTTTAATATTTTTTGCAATGGATTGAAACTTTCTAAAGGGGATAATGTTGTCATTTATGAAACGGCATTTCCCGCAATGACCTATCAGTGGCTAAATCTTCAGGAAACATTGGGGCTTGAAGTAAGAGTAGCTAAGGTGCAGAATGGGCGGATAACGCCAGAAAATCTGTTTGAGCTAGTGGATGAACGAACAAAGGCGGTTACTGTGTGCCATGTGGACAGTGGAACGGGTTATCGACATGATCTTAAAAAGATCGGAAGCTGGTGCAGATCACATCATATTCCTTTTGGTGTGGATGCGACACAGTCCTGCGGTGCAATGAAGATCAATGTACAGGAAATGAATGTGGATTTTCTTACAACATCTGTATATAAATGGCTGCAGGGTATACAGGGGCTTGGTTTTGCGTATATTTCCCCCTCTTTTATGAAAACTCTTTCTCAGACGGAAATGGGTTGGGCCAATGTTAGCGACAGGATCAATGGAGAACCCTTTGATTTACAGATAAGTGAGACAGCATGTCGGTTTGAAAATGGAGGACTTCCTGCTCCGGGACTTTATGGACTTACAGAGGTGCTTCATACCTATATGCGTCTTGGCGCAGATGACATCCAGGAATATATATTGTCACTGGGAGATTACCTGAGGCAAAAAATAAGAGATATTCCGGAAGTGTCAGAGGCATTCCACTTTGAAAGGGAGCACAGTTCTAATCTGATAATGCTTGAAGTGCCTGAAAGACTGGAACTAACAGGGGCAAAACTGCGAAAAGCAGGGATCCGGGTGAAAGTAAATGGCAAGAACAAAATCCGTGTAGGAATTCATTATTATAATAATGAAGATGACATTGATAAGCTTATTGATTATTTAAAAGCTTGTTTGGAGAAATGAAAGGAGTTTGGGATATGAAAGAAATTTTAAGTGGAAGGATATGTGATCTGCCTACAGTGGATGCAGGCGCACATATGCTGGCTGGTGAAAAAAGGATTGTATTTGGGCCAGAACGTTTCTGGGATACTCATGTTATGAGATGCTTTACATTAAAACCAGGCGGTATGGCAGCGAATAATCATCATCCATGGGTTCACTGGTTTGTATGTATCAGTGGTCATGGAAAATTCAAGATCAATGAAGAAGAATATGACCTTGAAGCAGGAACATGGGTATTTGTTCCGTCAGAAGCATCTCATTCTTTCTGGAATACATCAGAAACAGAAGATCTTGTCAGTTTATGTACCGTTACTGTAGAAGGAGACACAGATCCGCTGGCATTAACCAGAGGCTGTTAACCGTAAGGAGAAGAGAATGGCATTAAAAACATATTGCGTATCTGCGCATCGAAAGAAGGATCTGCAGGTAGAAGTGAAAGCCAGGGATTTTTCCATTATTGTTGATGAACCGGAGAATTCCGGCGGAACAAATACGGGAATGAATCCGGTAGAAATGTTGTTATGCAGTATAGGCGCCTGCCAGACGATCACAGCTGTAATCTTTGCAGATTTTTATGGAATAACACTTGAAGATATCCAGGTAGAGGTAACGGGAGAAATGGATTCCGATGGCTTTTTTGGAAATGATCCATCTATTCGTCCGGGATTTCAGAAATTACATTCAGTTTTTCATATTAAGAGCACTGCGCCTAAGATGCAGATCGTACAGTTGTTAAAAATGGTAGAAAAAAGCTGTCCGGTAGGAGATAGTATCAGCCATGGAGTTGTACTGGATGAACCGGAACTGGATCTGATCAGCTGATAAAAAGCTGTTTTGACATCACATGGAGATACTGGAGGAGATACATGGAAATAAAAATGGGACCGATCATGGGCAAAGCGCCTGCAACGGTAGGAATGTTGGGAGTAAAAGAGGGCGATACAGTAAAAGCGGGTCATATACTGGCACAGATTGAAACCGGAAAAGGAAACCGCCCTATAAAAGCTCCTTCCAATGGACGTATTGTAAAAATACTTTGCCAGGAAGACAGTAAAGTGCAGGCTGGTCAGTGCTTGTTCGAATTTGAAGAAACAGATGCAGCCGGAGATGAACTGGAAAAGATAAAAACAGGTCTCTTTATTATTGGAAGTGGCCCTGGCGGATATGTAGCTGCGATTTATGCAGCCCGCTGTGGTATCTCCTCTGTGCTGGCAGAAAAAAAGCAGTTAGGTGGAACCTGCTTAAACTGTGGCTGTATTCCTACAAAAGCGCTGATCCAGACAGCCGAGAGATATGATGAAATAAGAGAATCAGAAAGTTTTGGGCTTAATGTAACGGGATGCAGCCAGGATCCGGAAAAGATTTTTCACAGAAAGGATGAGATTTGTGGAGAATTGAGAACAGGTATTGAAAGTCTTCTCCAGGCAGCAGAAGTAATAGTATTAAAGGGTGCAGCACGTTTTACAGGTGTTCACAGTGCAGTTGTGGAGAAAGACGGAAAATGCCAGGAAGTAGAATTTGAGCATGCGATCATAGCAACCGGATCGGGAAGCATGCCATTACAAACAGGAAAAGATGCTTCTCTCATCATAGACAGCGAAACTGCGCTGAGCAGCGGATATTTTCCAGGGTCTATAACGATCATTGGGGGCGGGGTTATTGGAATGGAGTTTGCTTTTATGTATCAGAAAATGGGCACGAAAGTAAGCGTCATTGAATATGCGTCTCAGATACTGGGAAATACGGACAGAGAGGCAGCGGATTTAATACGGGAAGAAGCAGTAAGATCAGGAATAGCGGTTTATACAGATGCGAAAGTAATAAAAGTAGAACAGGCAGAATCCGGGGAAAAAATAGTTACGTTTGAACAGCAGGGGATACGGCACTTGCTGGTATCAGAAGCAGCAATGTCTGCAGTTGGACGAAAACCTGTTGTGACTGGCCTGGGACTGGAATGTGCGGGGATCGAACTGACGGAAAAAGGAGCTGTTAAGACAAATGATCTTATGCAAACCAATGTGGGACATATCTATGCAATAGGAGATGCAACCGGAAAATTAATGTTGGCGCATATGGCTTCACGACAGGGAATTGTGGCAGTAGATGCCATCCGCGGGATTAAAAACACGGCAGATCCAGAGCAGATACCAGCTGTTATTTTTACAGATCCGGAAGTTTCATCTATAGGAAAAATGGAAAAAGAATGTGAAGCAGAGGGAATACCATTTATTGTAAGCAGGTTTCCGTTTTCTGCAAATGGAAAAGCCAAAATTGAAGGAAAAACGCAGGGATTTGTAAAATTAATATGTCATAAAGAAACGCGGCATTTATTAGGCGGTGTTGTGGTCGGTCCAGACGCGTCTGCGCTGCTCAGCACGATAGCAGTAGCAGTGAAAGCTAAGATGACAGACAGAGAACTGGCACAGGTGGTATTTGCTCATCCGACGACTTCGGAGGCAATTTACGAGGCTGTTCTTGGTTTATCCATTGGTTTTCTACATTATCGAAAGTGAGATGAAAAATGACTCAGATAATTATCTCAGAGGAAACAGAGCCATATTTTAATCTGGCATTGGAAGAAGAACTTCTGCATACAGAACATACGGGAACATGGCTGTACTTATGGCAGAATAAAGATACTGTTGTTGTGGGGCGGAATCAGAATCCATACAGAGAATGCAATATAGAATACCTGCATCAGAATAATATCTGTGCAGTAAGAAGACTTTCTGGCGGCGGAGCTGTTTTTCATGATATGGGAAACCTGAACTATACGTTTCTTTCGCGGGATACGGAATATGATGTCCAGAAACAGAACTCTGTCATAATAGAGGCAATAAAACGGTTAGGGATAAATGCTTACTGTTCAGGACGCAATGATATTCTCATCCATGGAAAAAAGTTTTCTGGCCAGGCATATTATTCAGAGAATGGTTATATATACCAGCATGGAACGATCATGGTTGATGTAAATCTGGAAAAAATGGTGCAGGCGCTTATGCCATCGAAATTAAAACTACAGGCACATGGAATTTCTTCTGTAAAGAGCAGAGTGTTAAATCTGAGATCAGTATGCCCTGAAATCACGGTGGAGGCAGTAAAAAGATCACTGAAAGATAGTTTCTGCAAGACATATGGGAATGCAGAACTGGTATATAGAGATAAGGATACTGCTGACATGGAACTGCTGAAAAAATACAGAAGTGATGCATGGAATCTAGGGGAAAGTCCGGCATATTCTGCTTATATGGATATTGCAGTACAAAACAATATTTTTCGCGTAGAAGCTTTTGTGGAGCATGGTATTATCAGTGCGATGACATTATATTCAGATACTCTGCATTCTAACCTGGATCTGAAAGAAATAGGACAGAAAATGACAGGATGTCCTTTTGAACAAAATGCTGTAGAAAAGCGGTTAAAAATAAGTTTAGAAGCCGTTTTAATATAATTAAAAACTGGAGGTTAGAAAAATGGATGTGTATAAGAAATTAGATGAGTTGGGAATTAAATTAATGGGGCCTACGCCTAAAGGCGGAATTTACAGTTCCGTACAGCCATATGGAGATCATTTATTATATGTATCAGGAACAGCACCTCACAATGCAGTGGACGAAAATATGGCGGGAAAACTGGGAGCAGAATATTCAATTCTTGAAGGGCAGGAAGCAGCCCGCAGATGTATGGTAAATATTATTTCCAATCTTCATCATGAATTAGGAGATTTAAATAAGATTAAAAAATTTGTAAAAATTCTTGGATTTGTAGCTTCTGCCCCAGATTTTTATGAACATCCGCAGGTGATTAATGGAGCTTCGCAGTTGTTAAAGAATGTTTTTGGAGAGGAAGCAGGACTTCCTGCAAGATCGGCTATTGGTGTTGCTGCACTTCCGTGGAATATACCAGTTGAAATTGAATGTGTAGTGGAATTAAAAAAAGACGAAGAATAGTAACTCAGAAAATGTAAGCTAAAGGCAGATTTCAGACAACCTATCTGGAACCTGTCTTTTTTGCGCATTCGTATATATTACCAGTCAATGAGGATGATTTTGTGATAAAATTTCAAAAATCAAAATTCAGACCCACTATTTCAAAATCCAGTCGCATTGTTGTAAATATGGGGATATTGTATAATTAAAATTACAAAAGAAGTCAGAAACTATATAAAACAACGAAGAGGAGGATTACTTATGAAACGAATCGGTTACTTTTTAACAGTGGGAGCTTTGGCGGCAGCAATGTTAGCAGGTTGTTCAACTTCTAACCAGAAGGCAGAGGAGACCACTGCAGCACCAACACAGACAGAGAGCGCAGCGTCAGCTGAAAGCAAAGAAGAGGCAGAAAGCACTGCAGAGGAAGCAAAAGGGGATGTTTCCGGCGAGTACAGTGTAAAGCCAAGACAGATCACAGACCACAAGGTAAAATTGGGACTGATCCCGGTTGCCATGAATACTTCTTATACCATGACCATTAACGGTGCTAAGAAACAGATCGCAGAGAACGGCGACCAGATCGAACTGATCGTACAGGCACCTTCCAGCAACGCCAGCACCATTACAGAGCAGGGAAATATTATGGAGACTATGATCCAACAGGGCGTAGATGCCATTGCGTTGGCAACAGAGTCTGATGAGTCTATGCTTCCATACTTAAGAGAAGCAGCAGAGGCAGATATCCCGGTATTCTTGTTTAACATGACCGAGATCAATGACCAGAATATCTACTATGTTTCCAGTATAGGATATGACCAGGAAAAAGCTGGTTATGATATTGGTAAGTGGATTAATGACAATCTGGGCGACAAACCACAGAAGATTGCAGTTCTGGAAGGCTATGCAGGTATTGTAAATACAAAACGTATGGACGGCTTTAAGAGTGCCATTGCAGATAACTCTAACCTGGAGATCGTAGCTTCCCAGACAGCAGACTGGACCCGTGAAAAAGGCCAGAGCGTAACTGAGAGTATCTTAACTGCAAATCCGGACGTAACTATTTTATATGCTCCTTATGATGAAATGGCACTGGGCGGTCTGACTGTTGTAAAAGAGAGAAATCTGTTAGACCAGATCTCTGTTATTGGCTATGGCTGTACAAAAGACGGCGTAGCAGCAATCGAAGCAGATGAAATGGCAGCTACCATCGACGTTGGCGAATACGGAACTGGATTTGATATTGTAAATGCTGTTACTGATTTTTGCATCAACGGAAAAGACGTAGAGAAAGTCATCAACCGTCCGTCCAAGGTTTACGACAAGACCAACTTAGATGAATTAGACAGAGTTATCTTTGAATAAGAAATAGAAATAAAATCAGAAGTTAAGAAACAGAAATAAGAAACGGGGGACTGTCAGACGGCAGTCCCCGGAATTTCTGAAAAGTTATAATTGAATCATAAGTTAAGACATAAATATAAGTCATAAATGCAGAGAGGATACGGGGAAATGGCAAACCGAAAAATGTATGTAATAAGCGGCGGAATGATCATGTGCGACTTAAGTAACATGGTATGTATGCCTGTAATGGGAAATGCAAAACAGCATGAAGTGACCAGCATCTGGGCTTATTCTCCGGTTACCTGCATGCTGATTGAAAATGATGAGGGACTGATCTTATTTGACACAGGCTGTCACCCAGAGGCAATGACCAGCCGTTGGAACGAAGAAAACCGTCTGCGCACCCCTGTTACCATTGGAGAAAAGGAAGGCGTGCTGGCTGCGTTAAAGATGCTTGGTTATCAGTGTTGTGATGTGCGCTATGTGGTGCTTTCTCATTTACATGAAGATCATGCAGGATGTCTGGAATTTTTCCCACAGGCCCAGGTATTTGTAAGTGACAGAGAACTGACCCAGACCATGCGTTCTTATGCACTGGGGGGAGATATGGGTGGCTATATCAAAAACGACATTACACAGTGGCTGCGCCAGGGCGTAAACTGGAACCTGGTTTCGGATGAAGCAGAGGAAGAAGATCTAGCAGAGGGAGTAAAGATCCTGAATTTCGGATCAGGACATACCTTTGGTATGATGGGATTATTGGTAACATTAAAAGAAAGCGGAAATTATATTTTAGCTTCCGACTGCGTGAATACAGGAAGAAATTACGGACCGCCGATCCAGTTCCCGGGATTGGCTTATGATACCATTGGCTATAAGAAGACGGTAGAGCGGATCCACAGACTGGAAAAGAAGTATAATGCAAAAGTTTTATTTGGACATGATATTGATCAGTATCGCACTTTAAAATTTGTGCCGGAGTATTATTCTTAAAGGACAGGTGAAAATATGGAGAGAGAGATCGTTCTGAGTATGCAGAACATATGCAAATCCTTCGGTCCCGTACAGGTTTTAGAGAATGTAGACCTTCAGCTTGGAAGAGGTGAGGTCATGGGGCTAATTGGGGAGAATGGAGCAGGAAAATCAACATTGATCAAGATACTTTGCGGTATTTATCACGCAGACTCAGGCGAGATCATTTTAAATGGGAAAAACGTATCTATTCCTACTGCACAGGCAGCAAAGGATCTGGGTATTAGTACAATATATCAGGAGTTAAGTATCATCCCGGACTTAAACGCAGTTCAGAATATCTTTTTAAACAGAGAGCTGGCTCCTGGAAACAGTCTGTTTTCAAAATTAAAATATTCGGAAATGAAGGAAAAAGCCAGAAAGGTGCTGGAAGAAGAACTGAAAGTCCAAATGGATCTGGATATTCCTTTAAAATATGTACCTCTGGCTCAGAAACAGATGGTAGAGATCGCAAGAACCGTGTATGCAAATGGCCAGATCGTGATCATGGATGAACCTACAGCAGCGCTTCAGGCAGAAGAACGGAACAAATTGTTTTCTGTTATCAGGGGATTAAAGGAAAGAGGGCATTCCATTATCTTTATTTCTCATCATCTGGATGAGTTAATGGAAATCTGTGATTTCCTTACAGTATTGAGAGATGGACATAAGGTTGATGAAGGATCAGTAGGAGAATTTTCTGTAGATCGTATCATTTCAGATATGGTAGGAAAGGAATTAAAGAATAAATATCCGAAAAAGGATGTTCCCATAGGGGATGTGATTATGAAGGTAGAAGGGCTTTCTGACGGAAAAGCATTTTCCGATGTGTCCTTTGAATTACATAGGGGAGAGATTCTGGGAATTGCCGGACTGGAAGGCTGTGGGAAAAATGAAGTGATCCGTGCAATCTTTGGAAAAAACCAGTACAGTAGAGGTACTATTGAGATCAACCACGAAACTTACCCCAACCGCATCCATTCTGCCATGGAAAAGGGAATTGCCTTTGTACCTGCAGAGCGAAAGGTAGAAGGATTGTTTTTAAAGCAGGATATTGCATGGAACACTACCATTGCTTCTTTAAAGCGGATCTGTAAAATGAACACGCTGTCCAGAAAAGAAGAAATAAAACGGACGGAGTCCTACATACAGCAGCTGCACACCAAGGCAAACGGCCCGAACCAGAGCGTTTCAGCCTTAAGCGGCGGAAACCAGCAGAAAGTCATGTTATCCCGGTGGATCATGACGGAGGCAGATGTGTTTCTTTTGGAAGAACCTACCCGGGGTATTGACGTAGGAGCGAAAACAGAGGTGTATGAAGCCATTGGCGATTGTGTAAAGAACCAGAAAGGCGTTGTAGTAGTATCTTCCGAAGAGGAAGAGGTGCTTGGTATCTGCGATCGGGTCATTGTTATGAAAAATGGCTGTATCGCCGCAATCTTAAACGCAAAAGCGGCAACCACAGAAGAAATCAAACATTACGCAGTGTAATGAATAAGTATGCTGTATACAAGGATGTAGAAGGGGAGAAAAAAGATGGATAACAAAGATGTTTTGAAGAAGATCAAGAATATAGATGGAATAGGCATCATATTCGTATACATTGCTGTATTTACGGCCTTAAGTATTGCGTGTCCTAATTTCCTGAAATTTTCAAATATCATGGTAGGTATCCGCCAGGCAGTGTATACTGCTATTGTAGGATTTGCGATGACCTTTGTGATTTCCATGGGCGGTATTGACCTGTCCGTTGGTTCTACAGTAGGTATTGCAGGAATGATCCTTGCAGCCATGATATTAAATGGACAGAATATTTATCTTGCGATCCTGGTAGTTATTCTGGTAGGTGCAGTGATCGGATTTATCAATGGCATTCTGGTCACAAAGCTTCGTATGGCATATTTTATCGCCACACTGGGAACTATGAGTATATTAAGAGGTCTGATCTATGTATATACAGAAGGTATCCCGCTGTATGGCTTAAAGTATCCGGAAATCAAGGTATGGGGCCAGGGATATATTGGAATGATTCCGGTACCGATCATCCTTACGGTTATCATTTTCGGTATCAGTGCCTATCTGTTTTACAAGACAAAATTTGGGCGATATACAGTATCAATTGGAAGTAATGAGGAAGCTGCAAAGCTGGTAGGTATTAATGTTGATAAGATTAAGATCCTGGTTTTCGTACTTAGCGGTGTATTTTGTGCCATTGCCGGTATCATCCTGGCTTCCCGAAGCGAGGCAGCTATCCCTACAGCAGGAAATGCATACGAAATGGATGCGATTGCGGCAACTGTTATTGGAGGAACCAGCATGTCAGGCGGCAAAGGAAACATGTTCGGAACAGCCCTGGGAGCAATCCTTATGGCAACTATTAAAAACGGTTTGAGCCTGTTAAATGTTAATACTTTCTGGCATCAGGTAGTTATCGGTCTGTTCATCCTGTTTGCAGTAGCTTTAGACGGATTTGCGGCAAAGAAGGTAAATTAAAGAAAACAAAGAAAGTAATATGGTAAATAGAATAATAAAGAGAAATGGAATTGAAAATATTAATTGCAGATGATGAGATAAGCATTAGGCAACTGATAAAAAAACTGATCGATCCGTCCGCCCCGCTCCAGATCGTGGGCGAAGCAGCGGATGGAAATTCAGCTTATGAAATGATCCAGGAAAAGAAGCCAGACATTGTGATAACAGATATCAGGATGCCTGGCTTAAATGGCGTTGAGTTGATGCGCAAGGCCAGAGAGAATGGGATAAAAGTAGATTTTATCTTGGTCAGTGGATATCGGGATTTTGAATATGCCCGCAGTGCTGTCCAGTTAGGCGCGTTAGACTATCTTTTAAAACCCATCAACAGGGAAGAACTGAACCGGGTATTGGAAAAAGCCCGGAAACTACGGGAACGATCAGAGACTATGCGAAAGCAACTGGAAAACGTAGAAGAAAAACTGGCAAAGAACCAGAAGATACTGCGCCAGGAGTTTATGATGCGTTATATTTCCTATGCAGAGCAGGGAAATGTGCCGAAGGAGATCGCTCATTACAGAAATGGTTTTCTGCCGGAGGCTGGCTGTTATACGGTTTTCCTTATTAAAACAGATGGTAATCCGAAAGAAATGGAGTGTATGGAGCTTCAGGAGTTTCAGCGGAATTTGGAGATGTTTTCCGCTTCTTACGTCCAGGAGATGCGTAGAGTCTGCCGTGAAATAGAAGTATTTTGTACAGGAAACAGCCTGTATGTGCTTACTAATACAGAAAATGAAAATGTATTAAAAACACTGGTAAATTCCCTAAGAAACGGATTAAAAGCTAATGCTTCCGCTATCTGGCCTTTTGTATTGACCATTGCCATGGGAACCACAGAGACAGATCTGGGGGAAATTGGAAATAGCTTTACATCTGCCTATTACATGATATGGGAGAGAATAAAAGATCGGCAGGGAGAGGTGCTGACATGTGATCTTCAGATTTTAAAGAAGGAAATAAGGCCTCTTTCAGAAGAAACCCTTCAGGAAATAGAGCGTAGTATCGGTGCTTTCCAGATGCTGGAACTGAAACAGGTTATTGAAAACGAAATTGAAAATGGAAAAAGCTGGGAAAACTTTGCTTATGGCTGGGCAAGAAAGCTATACAACCTTATGGAAGCTTGTGTCCGTGAGTGCGAAAAGTATGAGACAGAAGCCGATTCCAGGAAGTTGTTTGAGGAAACCAGAGAAAAAATGGATCTGTATAGGACAAAAGAGGAACTGGAGCAGTTTTGTGTGGAATTTTGCTGTCATTTACTGGAAGAATGTATCCGTCAGAGAAAAAGCGGTGTAGGCAGAGTCGCCAAGCAGATCCAGGATTATCTGAAGGAACATTACGCGGAAGAAACCAATCTGGAAAAGATCGCGGAAAAAATAGGATTGACCAGTGCTTATATTAGTACTATTTTTAAGAAAGAAACCGGTATGACCATTACCAATTATCTGATCCAGATCCGTCTGGAAAAAGCCAAAGAAATGATACGGGATACTAATATGACTATTTCCGAGATTGCCTATGCGGTAGGATATGTGGATACCCGATATTTCAGCAAATTATTTATTAAAAATGTGGGCATTAAGCCGGTAGAATACAGAAGGTTTTACGCAAAATGAGACAGAAGATAAAACGACAGGCAAAGATATTAGCAGCTGTCAATCTGGCGGCCGGAGCAGGAGAAATCGCAGGATTGTGGATCTTGCATTACCTGTTAAAAGGTAATAAGACGGAAGTGGTTATTTTGTGTGTATATCTGCTATCCCTCTGGTGGATATGGCGTAGGTGTGTCCGCCTGTTTGAAAAGCCCTTTGATAGTCTGTTAGATGAGGCAGATGAGGCATTTCAAAATAAATATAAAGCAGAAAATATGAGGACCAAGGCAGAAATGCATGCGCTGCAAAGCCAGATCAACCCTCATTTTCTGTATAATACATTGGAAAATATCCGGGCTACGGCATTGATGCGGGATGCAGAAGATATTGCCATGCTTACGGAAGCCTTATCAGCCATGTTCCGTTACAGTATTTCCAGTCCGGGAGAAACAGCCACAATAAGAGAAGAATTAAAGAACGTAAATAATTATCTGCTGATCCAGAAATACCGTTTTCCTGGTAAGATAAATTATTATGAAGAGATTGAAGATTCGGAGGCGTTAGATTACCGTCTTCCTGTGCTAACTATACAGCCGATCATTGAAAATGCGGTCAATCATGGAGTGGAGATGTGTACGGGAGAAGGCTGCATCAGGTTTAAAATGTTTATGACGGATTACCATCTGATAATACGCATCAGTGATAATGGTGCCGGAATGGATGAAGATACCCTGGAAAGTTTACGGGAAAAGCTGGACAATCCTCACGGGGAGAAGCATGGAAATGGAAAAAACTGGAAAAACAGAAGGCAGAGCAAAGGCACAGGGATCGGGCTTTATAATGTAGACCAAAGGCTTAAATTTTATTTTGGAAATACTTATGGTCTGAATGTAATGAGTACAAAAAATGTAGGAACTGTAGTGGAGGTCATACTGCCGTTAAATGAAAACAGAATGTTTAAGAGCTGCCGGGATATGGGTGGACAGTGACCGGGTATCCAGCTTAAAAGAGTTTGGAATCATATTATATAGCGGAGAGATAACAGGGATGTTGGGACTGGTAGGTTCCGGCATTACTGTTGTAGCAGATGCATTATCTGGCAGAAAAAAACTGGAAAAAGGCCAGATTTATATGGATCATACACCTGTACAGATCCGAGGAATGGCTCAGGCGGAAAAAATGGGTATCTACGTAATATCAGAAAAGACGATTTTTTTAGATGATTTGCGCCTGGAGGAAAATCTATGTCTTTCTCAGAGACAGGAAAGCATGGGAATCACATTTCCATCGGAAAAGCAGATCAGCCGGATACGCAGGTGCATGGAAGAGTTAAAGATACAGTTAAAATTAAAGGAATATCCGAAAAAATTAGGCAGTTTGGAGTGTCACCTGGCAGAGATTCTCAGGGCATACCTTATGGGGTGTAGGATATTGATATTAAACCATATTGCAAACCGCTATACCAGAAAAGAACTGGAAAAGTTGAAAGATGTTCTAGATTTATTAAAGGAAAAAGGGATTGCCATTTTGTTGTTAGAATCCAGTTGCGAGCGGGTCTGCAAAGGAACAGACTCTTTGTATGTGCTACGAGGCGGAAGAGTGGAAGGTATATTTGAACGAAAAGAATATGATCCGGGAAAGATAAAGCGTGTCATGTTGGGAGATTATGAGATACCGGATACCCAGAAGACCCAGTTTTTTTATGAAAATGATAAAACACTTTTGTTAGAGGCAAGAGGCCTGGAAAGTACGGCTTTTAAGGAGCTTTGTTTCCAGGTAGAAAAAGGGGAAGTGATAGGTTTCTGGGAAGAGGAAAATGGAATTTGTCAGCCTTTATTAAAAGTTTTATGGGGAGAAGAAAAAACAGTAAAAGGCAGCTTGTGGCTGGGGGAGAAGAAATTAAAACCCGGCTGCGGTCACAGTGACTTTGTAAAACAGGGCATTGGCTATGTGGAAAGTGGTATGCAGGGACTGTTCCCAGGGCTGACGATGGCAAAGAATCTGACTATCAGTAGCATAGGGCGTATGAGTGTGGGTGGTCGGATCCGGGGCGGACTGGAAAAAGCAATCGTAGCAGACGCAGCCGGACAAATGGGAATAGCCGTGAAGGAACTGGAAAAATCGGCGGCAGAAGCAGACAGCCGTGAGAAACTTATGATCTCCATCTACCGCTGGATCTTAAATCGCTGCCAGGTGATCATATTTCACAATGTGTTAGAAGGAGCGGACCTTTTAATGCGTGACGGAATGGTGGAAGTTATTAATCTAGCTCATAAAAAGGGGCTTGGTTTCTTGCTGTTTTCTTCTAATAAAAAAGAATTATATGAGCTTTGCGACCACATTTACATCTTAAATAGGGGACAGATAGTGGAAGAACTGCGAAAATAGGGTATTTAAATAGGATTTATTTGACTGATTAAATTGACATTTCAGCTTTAGAAAAATATAATGAATGAGAAAGATTGTTCGCAAACAGAAGAGCAACCGTTCGTAAGCAGCATATGAAAAATAGGAGAAAAATATGGCATTAACAAAGAAGCCGGTTACCGGCATGAAAGATATCACTCCTGCAGAGATGCAGATCCGCGAATATGTTATGAACCAGATCCGCGAGACCTACAAGGGCTTCGGCTTTTCTCAGATCGAGACTCCTTGTGTAGAGCATATTGAAAACCTGACCAGCAAGCAGGGCGGTGACAATGAGAAGCTGATCTTTAAGATCTTAAAGAGAGGTGACAAGCTGAATTTAGAGACTGCAAAGGAAGAAAATGATCTGGCAGACAGCGGTCTGCGTTATGACCTGACACTGCCGCTGTCCCGTTATTATGCAAATAACGCAGCAAACCTTCCAAGCCCTTTTAAGGCATTGCAGATGGGAAGCGTATGGAGAGCAGACCGTCCTCAGAAGGGCCGTTTCCGCCAGTTTACCCAGTGCGATATTGATATTTTAGGCGATCCTACCAGTCTGGCAGAGATCGAACTGATCTTAGCTACCACCACTGCATTAAGCAAGATCTGCCCGGACAATGCATTTACTGTAAGGATCAACGACAGAGGTATCCTCTTTGGCATGGCACGTTACTGCGGTTTTGCAGAAGAGGCTATGGACAGTGTTCTGATCACACTGGATAAAATGGACAAGATCGGTTTTGAGGGTGTTGAGAAAGAACTTCTGGAAAATGGAAATGCTCCTGAAAGCGTAAGCCGCTATATGGAGATCCTTCGTACTGTTACCAGAGATGCAGATGGTGTTAAGAAATTAGGTGAGACCTTAAAGGATGTTATGGATCCGGCTGTATGCCAGGGACTGGTACACATTATGGAAACTGTAAAAGATGTAGCAGAGGCTGATTTTGGTCTGGAATTTGACCCGACTCTGGTACGTGGAATGTCCTACTATACAGGAACCATTTTCGAGGTTTCCATGGAAGGCTTCGGTGGCTCTGTAGCAGGCGGCGGAAGATATGACAAGATGATCGGCAAGTTTACCGGTATGGAGACACCTGCATGTGGATTCTCCATTGGTTTTGAACGTATCGTTACCATTCTCTTAGACAATGGCTTTACTGTTCCAGGGGCTGGACAGAAGAAGGCATTCCTCTTTGAAAAGGGAATTGACTCTGCTTCTTTAGCTGCAGTGATCCGTGAAGCAATGGAAGAGAGAAAGAATGGCGTTCAGGTTCTGGTAGCCCAGATGAACAAAAACAAGAAGTTCCAGAAGGAACAGCTTGGAAAAGAAGGCTATCAGGAGTTTAAGGAATTTTATAAAGAAAGCCTGAAACATTAATCATACTTATTAAACAGAAAGCTTATGAAGTAATATTTATAGAAGGAGAAAAATCATGGCAGAATCAATGGTAGGACTGAAGCGGTCCCACAGATGTACAGAATTAACGTCTGCCCAGATCGGCGAGAAAGTAACCGTCATGGGTTGGGTCCAGAAGAGCAGAAACAAAGGCGGAATTATTTTCGTTGACTTAAGAGACCGTTCCGGTATCCTTCAGATCATTTTCGAGGAAAATGACTGTGGAACTGAAAACTTTGAGAAAGCTGAGAAATTAAGAAGTGAATTTGTTATTGCAGTAGAAGGCCGTGTAGAAGCACGTTCCGGTGCTGTAAATGAAAATCTGGCTACAGGTGCCATCGAAGTAAGAGCAGAGTCTTTACGTATCCTGGCAGAGTCTGAGACACCTCCTTTCCCAATTGAAGAAAAGAGCAAGACAAAAGAAGATCTACGTCTGGAATACCGTTTCCTGGATCTTCGCCGTCCTGATATCCAGAGAAATCTGATCCTGCGCAGCCGTGTTGCTACTCTGACCCGTGCATTTTTTGCAGAAGAAGGATTTTTAGAGATTGAAACCCCAACTCTCATCAAGAGTACACCAGAGGGTGCAAGAGACTACCTGGTACCAAGCCGTGTACATCCAGGCTCTTTCTACGCACTTCCACAGTCTCCACAGCTGTTTAAGCAGTTACTGATGGTTTCCGGTTATGACCGTTACTTCCAGTTAGCACGTTGCTACCGTGATGAGGATCTTCGCGCAGACCGTCAGCCTGAGTTTACCCAGATCGATATGGAGCTTTCTTTCGTAGATGTTGATGACGTTTTAGACGTAAATGAGCGTCTGTTAAAGAAGCTGTTTAAGGAGATCTGCAACTATGATCTTCAGCTGCCCATCCAGCGTATGACCTGGAGAGAAGCTATGGACCGTTTTGGTTCTGACAAACCAGATCTTCGTTTCGGAATGGAATTAAAGAACGTTTCTGAGGTTGTTAAGGACTGTGAATTTGTTGTATTTAAGGGCGCTTTAGAGAATGGTGGTTCTGTCCGTGGTATTAATGCAGAAGGACAGGGACATATGCCAAGAAAGAAGATCGATGCCTTAGTAGAATACGCAAAGGGCTTTGGTGCAAAGGGTCTTGCTTATATTGCAATTAATGAAGACGGCACCTACAAGTCTTCCTTCGCTAAATTCATGAAGGATGAAGAAATGGCAGCACTGGTTGCAGCTATGGACGGTAAGCCAGGTGACTTATTACTCTTTGCAGCTGACAAGGACAAAGTAGTATTTGACGTACTTGGCAACCTGCGTCTGGAGCTGGCAAGACAGTTAGACCTGTTAAAGAAAGATGACTTTAAGTTCCTCTGGGTAACAGAGTTCCCGTTATTAGAGTATTCCGAAGAAGAAGGACGTTTCGTAGCAATGCATCATCCATTTACTATGCCTATGGATGAAGACCTTCAGTACATTGATTCCGATCCAGGCAGAGTACGTGCAAAGGCTTACGATATCGTATTAAACGGCGTAGAAATGGGTGGCGGTTCTGTGCGTATCCATCAGGCAGATATCCAGTCCAAGATGTTTGAGGTCCTTGGCTTTACACCAGAAAGAGCAAATGACCAGTTTGGTTTCCTGTTAAAGGCATTTAAGTACGGAGTACCGCCTCACGCAGGTCTGGCATATGGCTTTGACCGTATGATCATGCTCATGGTTGGCGCAGACAGTATCCGTGACGTAATCGCATTCCCGAAGGTAAAGGATGCTTCCTGTCTTATGACAAAGGCACCGGCACCTGTAGATCCAAAGCAGTTAGGGGATCTGGGAATTGAAGTGATTCCAGAAGAAAAGGAAGAATAGGAAATGACAAAGAAGCCTCTGAAGAGTTAATTCTTCGGGGGCTTTTTCTGTTCTATGTATTGTTGACTAAGGTCCGAAAGCCACCGGTACACATGACAGATGCGCATTT
>ENA-UONU01000434-UONU01000434.1-human-gut-metagenome-genome-assembly--contig:-CS51-NODE-434-length-48078-cov-6.142161_pt1 | contig 48078 bp, 37 predicted proteins | sample MGYA00242462_ERZ724009 | MGnify/ENA metagenome assembly ERZ724009 | reverse complement strand
GAGCATATCCAACCAGCGCAGCCTCCTTCGGGAATATGTATCCGGTCATGCGGAGCTGGCCGGCTCTGAAATATTGGAATTTTGTGACGACGGTTGGAGTGGTACGAATTTCGAGCGTCCTGCGGTGAAGGAGCTTTTGGAGCAGGTCAAGCGCGGGCAGATCAACTGCATCGTAGTAAAAGACCTATCCCGCTTTGGCCGTGATTACCTCACCGTGGGCGACTACATCTCCCGCGTGTTCCCGTTCCTCGGTGTGCGCTTCATTTCCGTCAACGACGGCTTTGACAGCAGCAATCCGCTGGACATCGACAGCCTCGATACCTCGTTTCGGACGCTGATCTACGACCTGTACAGCCGTGACCTCTCCCGCAGGGTCAAAAGCGCAAAGAAGGCCAGAGCCGAACGCGGGGCGTTTCTCAGTCCCTATGCGCCTTACGGATATGTCAAAGACCCGGAGGACAAGAATCATCTTCTGGTAGATACGGAAGCCGCCGACGTGATACGGCGCATCTTCCAAATGGCAGCAGACGGTGCAAAGACATGGCAGATCGCGGCGGCTCTGAACGGTGAGGGCGTAAGCTCTCCAAAGAACTACAAGGTTGAAGCCGGCTGCACAAGGACGCCGTGGCGCAGCATCCGGGAGGAAAACTTCTGGACGGGCAATCTGGTCGCAAGATTCCTGCGGGACGAGCGGTATATTGGAAAGACGGTGTACGGCAAACGAAGCCGGGATATTGTAGGCAGCACCCACACGGTCAAAATCTCCCGCAATGATTGGATTATCGTCCCTGACAGGCACGAGGCCATTGTGCCGGAGGCGCTGTTCGAGAAAGCGCAGGCTTGTATGCGGGAATACCGGGAATACGAAGCTGCATCCGGCAGCAGCAATCCGCTGAAGCGCAAGGTGATCTGCGGCGTATGCGGCCACGCCATGCAGCGGGACAATAAGAAGAACGGCTCCTACCGCTGCGTCATGAAAAGGCTGAATACCGGCTTTGACTGCCCGGAGGAAAAAGTCCCGGAGGCCGATATTCTGGAAGCTGTCATCGATACCATACAGGTCTACGCCCAATACGCAGTCAGTATAGACAGGCTCCTGCAAACAAGGCAGGAGCAGCGGCAGCTTGACCGCAAACAGGCGCAGCGACAGTTGCAGACCCTCCAGAGCCGGAAAGCCCGGCTTGACAAGCGGCTGCAAGACCTCTATGAAGGACTGGTGGAGGGCGAAATCTCCCGCGAGAGCTTCGCCGCGCAGAAGAAAGCTCTGACGGCACAGGCAGAGGAAATCTCCCGCACGGTCTTGGAGCTGGAGCGCAAAATAAGCGGCAGCGACGACGGCAGCAATGCTGTAATCGAGCATTTCAAAAGCTATGCCGGGATTACGGCGCTGACCAGGGAAATCTCAATCGATCTGCTGCACTCCGTCACCATCTACCCGGACGGGCGCATGGACATTCGGCTGAACCTTGTCGATGAGATCAAAGCTCTGATGGAAACCTTGCGCCGGGAGTCCTGTACGGCGTGAAATTATTAGTCCTTTCTGTACAGCAGCCGATGTCGGTATCGCTCCAACCGGCGTTTTCATAGGCATCGTGGAGATTTTCGTAAGCCGAGCGGGCCTTGGCGCTGCCGTAATACTCGTCGCCGTCGGCCATGTAGATATAGATTGCCACACTATTCTCCGCAATGGGTGCATAGCTGCCATCCCACTGAGAAGCACCGTGGAGATAGGCGGCGTACAGGTCGGGCCGCATGGCCACCGCACGAGACATGGTCTCGCCGCCTGCGGAATACCCGGCGGCATAGACCCGGCCGGTATCCACAGCAAAACTATTGATAAAGTATTCCGTTAGTTCAATGGCCTGCCGGGCGGATTTTTCACCCCAGTCAGTGAGCTGTGCAGAAACCACGACCATCTCGGTGTCCAGCCTTGTCCATGCGGTAAAGCCACTCCAATTCAGATTGCTGCCGGAAGAATCTTCACCGAACCACATCATGTTATAGCCCGGCATAACGACCATCATCGGAAACTTGCGGCTGCCATCGTAACTGTCCGGCAGATAATAGCTGTAATGGATGTCACCGTCCGCGCCGGAGAAGATTTGCTCTGCAAACAGGCCAGTCTGAACCGGCTCCGATGTGACAGCCGATGCTGTGCTTTCCAACGGTTCTTCCGTCAGTTCGGCACTCGGTGCAGGCGTTATCTCCGGCTGGGTCGGCGCTGCCGTACCGGCTCCGCACCCCGCGAGAGTCAGTATCAACACAAGAGTCACAGCAAGCGAAAGAAATCGATTCACTTCTGCTCGTCCACCGGTGGAACCATTTCCGCATACTTTTTGAGCATTTCCGGGGTGCTGGTGTAGTAGCGCACATTCTTGTTGAGGGCGGTGACCTGCGCCATTTCATCATCGGTCAAGGCAAAATCAAAGAGGTCAAAGTTGGACTTGATATGCTCCGGATTCTTGGAGCCGGGGATCACGATATTGCCGCTCTGAATGTGCCAGCGGAGAACGATCTGGGGCGCGGATTTGCCGTACTTCTCGCCAAGCTGGGCAAGCAGCGGTTCCTGAAGCAGCGCCTTATCGCCGTGGCCCAGCGGATACCATGCCTGCGGCACGATACCGTTCTCCTTCAGGAAGGCTTTCAGTTCAGGCTCCTGATGATAGGGGTGCAGCTCGGTCTGTAATACCGTGGGGCGCACCTCGCAGATGGAGAGAATCTCCTCAAGCTGCGCTTGGTTGAAGTTGGACAGGCCGATGGCACGCACCTTGCCCTCCTTGTACGCATTCTCCATCTGACGGTAGCCCGCCACATAATTGCCCGCAGGCTGGTGGATCAGCAGCAGGTCGATGTAGGGAGTGTCCAGACGGGCAAGGGTCTTGTCCACCGCATCGGGCTGCTCATAGAAGCTGGGCCACAGCTTGGTTTCGAGAAAAATTTCCTCCCGCTGCAAGCCGGACTTCTTCATAGCGCGGCCGACTGCCTTTTCGTTCACATAGGCGTTGGCGGTGTCGATCAGGCGATAGCCATTCCGCAAGGCGCTGACGCAAGAGGCCTCCGCCTCGTCCGGGGTCAGAAGAAAGGTGCCGATACCGGCCATGGGCATTTTCACGCCGTTATTGAGAGTTGCGTATTCCATAAAAGATTCCTCCTTAAATGTTCTTTCCAAGTTTCGTGGCTTCGTTTTCATTGGTTGCCATGCCGCCGTAGGCCATACCGTAGAGGCCGGCGAAGCGCTTCATAGTGTACTCGCCCGCCTCCAACATCCACTGTTCCGGGGCAGCGCCCTGAAACACGAAATACAGCTTGCGGCCGGACAGTTCGCCGTCCTCCACCTTGCCGTAGAAACGATCCAGCACGTTGCGCACGCTGCCGCAGATGTTGTGCCAGTACAGGGGTGAGCCGATGACGACGATGTCCGCCTGCTTCATGGCACCAATGACAGCATCCAGCCCGTCGCCGGGGAGGTTCTGGCCGTATGCGCCGATGGTGTAGTCTGTAAGGTTCAAAGTCTCATATTCGTGATCTTTCAGCAGCTCCGCCGCCAGTGCAGCGGTGTTCTCGTTTTTGTTGGGACTGCCGTTGATAAATAAAATACTCATAGCAATGCTCCTTATTTCAGTTTTTGATATTCTTCTTCGCTCACCGGCTCACACCACCGGCTACGGCAGTTTTCGCCGGGCACATCTACCGCCAGATGGGAAAACCAGCTGTCCGGCGCAGCGCCGTGCCAGTGCTTGACGCCGGGGGCAATGTTGATCACATCGCCGGGGTGCAGCTCCTGCGGCTCTTTGCCCCATTCCTGATAGTAACCGCGCCCGGCCACGCAGATAAGGATCTGTCCGCCGCCTTTGTCCGCCTCGTGGATGTGCCAGTTGTTACGGCAGCCGGGTTCAAAGGTCACATTGAAGATTTTGACCTGCTCCGTGGAAACCGGCGCAAGATAGCTCTGCCCGCTGAAATATTGTGCGAAACCGTCATTGGGCGCTCCGATGGGAAATATCATACTGTTTTGATGACGCTGCTTTTCGTCGGCGCTTTCCGCATCTGCCCAGATGTCCTTTGCCATGCGGAATGCTGCCCATGCCTTCGGCCAACCCGCATAAAATGCGGCGTGTGTCAGGATCTCCGCAATTTCGCTGCGGGTGATCCCATTTTCCTTTGCCATTGCCAGATGATGACCGAAGGAAGTATCCGTCAGCCCCTGCGCCATCAGCGCTGTCACGGTGATGAGGGAACGGTCGCGTGCAGAAAGCTCGCTTTCCCGGCTCCAAACCTCACCGAAAAGAACATCATCATTGAGCTGTGCGAACTTCGGCGCAAATTCACCTAAAATATCCCTGCCCGCTGTTATTTTCTTCATGTCGGTCACTCCATTTCACTGAAAACTGTTTCCAGCCATGCGGCGTAATTCTTGACCCAACCACCATCGGAGCCGAAGCCGTGAGGCCAGCCGTTCAGCACGATGCGCCCGGTGGAAATGCCCATTCCGGAGATCACATCATATTGCTGCCGGAACTGACGATAGAAGGGGTCCTCGGTGCCGTAGACATAGAAGGTCGGCGGCAAATCGCCCTCAGCCAACCGGCTTGCATCCATATTTCCCACGCTGAGGCGGCCATAGAAGGAATAGATCATGCCTGCGGCGGAGGCATAGGCGAGAACGGCGTCCAGCTCGTCCGGCACATAGGTGCTGTCCAGCGCCGTGCCGGTCACATATTCGTCATAGTGCATCAGAAATTCACCGGCCTGAATGCCGCCCGCCGAAAAGCCCATGACGGCAATATCATCTGGGTCAATACCATAGATCTCCGCATTTTTGCGGACAAAACGGACGGCTCTCGCCACATCCAGCGCACCTTCCTCCTGCGTATAAGGAGACAGGCGGTAATCTACGATGAAGGTCTGAAAGCCCAGCTCTCGCAGTGCTGCGGCGGTGGGCAGCGAATCGGTGTAGTTGCCCCGGAACTGATAAGCGCCGCCCGCCATCAGCACCACCGCGCCTTTTGGCTTCACGCCCTCCCGGACGGGGATAGCGGTGACATAGGGGCGGAAGTTCCAGTCATCGAAATATCCGGTCATGTCCTGCGTAAATTTCGTCCTGGCGGGGACATTGCCTTCCTCCCAGAGATAGAGCACCTGAATGTTTGCAGGGTCTGCTGCCGTGTTCAGCACGGTGTTATTGCCTGCCGGTTCCGGCATCTTTTGCAGCATGGCTGTGCGGGAATAATCGGAAATCTTGCCGCTGCCGAAGTTGTATGCATCAGGAAAATAGTCCGGCGTGGCTACGGTGTCCGTCGAAGATCCGTCGCGCAGATCATCGATGGGGGTGGTGGAAGCAGAACTGCTTTCGTTTGGTTTCGTTGTCATAGCATCCTCAATAGCCGCAGCGCCGTTTTCCAGCTCACCGCCGGGAGTCCCGACGGACTCCCGGCCACAGGCGGTCAGCGACACGACCATAAGAATTGCAAGCATTGCGGCGAAAACTCTGTTCCTACGCATTACAAACCCAGTCCATTGACCCAGGACTGCACATCATCACCGGAAACGCCGGAGGAGAACCGCTGGCCTTCCTGCCACTCGCCGGTACCGGCCATGTCGGCCAGCAAACTGCCGCTCTGACCCATATCGGAGGAGGAAGAAGTGGCAAAGGGGATGACGGTCTTGCCGGTGAAATCATTGTTTTTTACAAAGGTGTCCACGGGCCACGCTGCGATACCCCACCAGATGGGATAACCGATGAACACGGTGTCATAGGAATCCCAATCGGGAACTTCAGTGGTGGTCAGGGGCACATCCCGCAGGGACTCGTCGTCATGCTCCCGGCTGACGCGGCTGTCGGGGTTCGTCCAGTTCAGGTCCTCGCTGGTGTAGACTTCGGTGGGAACAATCTCAAAGAGGTCGGCACCGGCGGCCTCTGCAATATCCTTGGCCACCCGCTCGGTGTTACCGGAAGCGGAGTAGTAGACCACCAGTGTCTTGCCGGTCTCGGGCTGGGTCTCCGGCTCGGATTCTGCGGGAGCGGTCGAGGAGCTTTCGGACGGTTCGGTGGTGGGCTGTTCGGTCGGCGCAGAGGTTTCGGGCTGCGTGGTGGAAGATGCAGGCTTGTTGGCAGAGCCGCAGGCGGCAAGGCTAAGTACGAGCACGATGCTCAGCAGTAGTGCAGTCAGTTTTTTCATGATAAAATCATCCTTTCAATTCAATTTTAGTTTTATTTACATTCGCAGAGAATGTCATATATTTCATCGTGGGTCAACTTTTTGCAGCAGCCGGGGGTGAGAACGGTGGAATCCGCAATGGCACGGAAGTCGGTGTCGGCGGGAATGCCCAGCTCTGCAAAGCTGGTCGGCAGACCAATTTCCTTGATGAACGCAGCCAGCGCGTCGATACCGGCAGCCGCGGTCTCCTCGTCGCTGCTCTTGGGTGCGATGCCCCACACATTCTGTGCAAACCGTGCAAACCGCGCCGCGCCGGACTTGTAGATATGGCGGTACAGAACAGGGTGGATCACCGCCAGACCTGCACCGTGGTTGCAGTTGGTGTACGCGCCCAACTGGTGCTCCAGCATATGGCACTGGAAGTGCGTGACTTTCCCGATCTTCAGAACGCCGTTCTCTGCCATCGCGGACGCCCACGCCAGCTCACTGCGGGCATCGTAATTCTCCGGGTCGGTCAGCAGAACGCGGATGTTGCGGATGACGCTGCGCATGACGGCTTCGTTAATATCGTCGGACAGGTTGTTTTCATCCGGCTTGCCGAAGTAGGTTTCCATCGCGTGGCTTAGGGTATCAAAGGCACCGGAGATGACCTGCTTCATGGGAACGGACAGGGTATAGCTGGGGTCAAGGAAGGCAAAATCCGCCTGTGCGCCCCAAAGAGCGCCCTTGATTTTCTTTTCCTCGTGGGTGATGACGGCACCGTTATTCATCTCGCTGCCGGTACCGAACACCGTAACGATGGTGCCGAGGGGGATAAACTCCGTTGGGAATGTGTGCTTGGTGTTCTCCAGTTCCCAAATGTCCTCGTCCAGTTTGGCCTGCGCGGAGATGACCTTGCAGCAATCGGACACGCTGCCGCCGCCCACGGCGAGGATGAGGTCAACATGATTTTCCCGCGCCAGCTTTGCGCCCTCCTGCGCCTTGGCATAGGTGGGATTGGGCATGATGCGGTCGAACTCCACGACACGCTTGCCGGCGGCGTTCAGAATGCCCATGATCTCATCATACACGCCATTGCGCTTGATGGAGCCGCCGCCGTAGGTCAGCATGACGGTTTCCCCGTAGTTCACCAGCAGACTGCCGAGGTACTCTTTCACACCGCCCTTGCCGAAATACACCTTGGTCTTGTTTTCAAAAATAAAGTTGTTCATATCAGGAGCTCCTTTCGCTTTTTCTGCCCCTATTATAAGAAAAGCGAGACTTCCTCGGAAGTCTCGCTTTGTTCATCAGTATATACCTTTGGGTTATAATCAGCCGTACAGTTCTTTTCTGACGGCCTTCGCCGCATCCAAAAAGCGCTGTACCGTCGGTGTCGGCTCCGGGGAATGGAGAATGCCATAGGGAATGCTGTAATTCCATTCCACTGGGATTACCTTCAGAAGCGGATGGACAGTTGCCCAACCGGGAATAGCCAGCAAAACGTCATTTGTGTTCTCACAGCGGTTGAACACATCCATGTTGTAAAAGTCAAAATCCACAATGTGAATTTGCGGATGGTGCTGCCAGAGGTCATCTCGGAGTTGATCCACATAATGGCTCCAGCCGCGGTGCATCAGCAGCAGATTCTCCCCATAGAGGTCAGAAACTTGCAGCTTGTCTTTGTCCGCCAGCCGGTGGTGGATGGAGACTGCACAGCAGAAGCGCCCCCGCGTCAGCTTCAACCCGGCACAGCCCCGCAGGTGCAGCATGGTCTCATCAAAAATACCGCCTACTACATCAATGTTCTTTCCGAGATTTGCAAGGATCTCTCTCGCATTTTCCGGGGTGTTCTCAAAGGGGACGATCTGAAATTTGATGTCCGGGTGCAGCGTTTGAACTCTGGACCAGAGCTCCATCAGGAGTTGTGCCGGAGTCATGGGCGAGGAACCGATGCGGATGATATTCTCATCCTCCTGCATGGCGTTTTTTGCCCGAGTCACGGAGTCCCGGCAATACTGGATGATATATTTTGCATCCTGGTACATAGAGCGCCCAGCTTTTGTGAGTTGCAGCCCCCGGTGGCTGCGGTCGAAGAGCTTCACGCCGAGGGCTTCTTCTAAAAGATTGATTTGCTTGATGACAGCCGTGGGCGTGATGAAGCTTTCTTCGGCGGCTTTGTTGAAGCTGCCTGCATCCGCCACACGGAGAAAAGTCTCAAGTTGTGGGTTATACATGAAGCACCTCCTTTATTTTATAGCATTCCAAAATGTTTCAATGCCTCCGTAATGGCTCTTTCCTTCTCCGGTGGGCATTGAGGCTGCCTGGCATCCTCGGATTTCGGTTTATTATAGTTCTCGCGCTCGATAATGCCGTATTTCTGCTTTACCTGTGCGATATAGAGGTAGCTGACTTTCAGTCCGCTGTGTTCCAAAACATAATCCTTGATTTGCCCATAGGTTGCCATTCCTCTTTTATCCTGCACCATTTCTTCCACATTCACATCAATATTGATATGTGTCACAGGATTTCTCAGAACTAAGAGACAAACCGTCTCCACATGATGTGTCATCGGAAACATATCCACGGGCTGAACCGACATCGGGGAATAGCCTGCGGCGGCGAGTATTTTGCAGTCGCGGGCAAGCGTTGCGGGGTTGCAGGAAACATATGCGATGCGTTCGGCTCCGCTGTTTACAATTGCATCAAGAGCGGGCTTTTCCGCTCCGCGGCGCGGCGGATCGAGCAAAATTGCCGAGAAGCGTTTGCCTTCCGCAATGAGGCGGGGCAGGGCTGTTTCGGCATTCTCGCAGATGAATTCCGCGTTTTTGATGTTGTTGAGTTTTGCATTCCTCCAGGCATCCTTAACGGCGGGCGGAACCGCTTCAATGCCCAGCACGGAGCGGGCGCGCTGAGCCAAAAGCAAGGAAATCGTGCCTATCCCGCAAAAAACATCCGCAACATCATCGTTTGCAGTCAGGTTCAATGCATTTGCGGCGGCAAGGTACAGCTTTTGCGTCTGTTCGGGGTTCACCTGCAAAAAGCTGTGCGCACCGACGTTGAATTTCAATCCGCAAACCGTTTCGGCAAGTTCCGCGCTGCCGAACAGCAGTTCGGTTTTGCTTCCGATACCCGGATCACGCGGGTTGCGGTTGATTCCGTGGATACAGGATGCAAGCGACGGCAGACCGCGTTTCAGCATTGAAACAAGCTCATCCGAATGCGGAAGCGCACCTGTTGTTACTATCGCAGCCATCGTTCCGCCCTCGGTTCTGCGCACCGTAAGCTGCCTTAAAGTCCCGCTTTTTTGTTTTTCATCGAAGGCGCGTATGCCGAACAAATTAGCCCATTCGGCAACGATTCTTTTCGCCGTCATTGCCTCTTCGTTCTGAATCATGCATGTTTCAACGGGCACGAGTTTATGGCTTTTTTGTTCGTAATAGCCCGAAAGAACCTGCCGAAGGTTTTTCTTATTTGTCTTTTCGGCATTTGCAAACTGAAAAACGGCCTTGTTTCTGTAATGTTCAGGCTTGTCCGCGCCGATGCACGGAAGAACTTTAATCCCGCGAAAGCCTCCTATACGCTCCATTGCGCTGCGCACGGTTTCGCGCTTCATGCGGAGCTGCTCCGCATAGCTCATGTGAAGAAGATCACAGCCCCCGCATTCGGCATAATGCGGACAGGGCGGAATTACCCTTTCTGCCGACGGCCGAAGGATTTTTTGAAGTTTCGCTTCCGCAAATGAGGGTGCGGCTTTTTTTATTTCCGCTTCAACGGTTTCTCCGCAAATTGCGCCCGGCACGAATACCGCCATGCCGTTATGCCTTGCAATCCCCTGCCCCTCCGAACCGTACGCCGTGATTTCAAGCGTCACCGTCGAACCTGCCGACAGCTCCGAACGGTTATCCTCGGCGGTTATGCCGGCATTCATTCGTTTTCTGTTTAAATCCATGAATTTTTCTGTTTGCTTCCTTTTCCGTTCACTGAGCCGCACTCAGAATTTTGCCATAACCGAATTCAGGTCATAAAGTTTATCATCAAAGCAATCCCGCGTTGAAACTGCTTCCGCAAGCGGAACGCTGATAATGCGGTTTTCCCTTATGCCGACGGCGTATCCGAAGTTCTCTCGCAAATCGTTATTTTCCGCCGCTCTGCTTCCCGCACGGTCCGTTCCGCGCATATTCGCCTCGTCCGCAAGCAGTTCAACCGCACGCTGCCCCATTTTAGCGGCAAGCACTCTGTCGAACGCGGACGGGTTGCCGCCGCGCTGGATATAGCCAAGCACCGTCGCCTTTATCTCAACATCGGTGTATTTTCGGACATATTCGCAGAAATCCTCCGCTTTGCCCGCGCCTTCGGCGATCATAACAATGCTTGTGAGCTGTCCGCGGAGTTTGTTTGCGGCAAGCCGGTTCGCCGCATCCGCCCATGAAAGAGGACGTTCCGGAACGAGAATTATGTCTGCCGCGCCTGCAACACCCGCCCAAAGTGCAATATCTCCGCATCTTCTTCCCATGACCTCGATAACGCCGACCCTGTCATGCGCACGCATCGTGTCGCGAATTTTATAAATCTCGTTCATAACATTGTTCACGGCTGTATCGAACCCAATGGTAAAATCCGTATACCCCATATCGTTATCGATCGTTCCCGGAATGCCGATGACGGGAATGCCGCGCTTGCTGAGAGCATCCGCACCTTTAAAGCTGCCATCGCCGCCGATGACGATAAGCCCTTCAATTTCGTATGCACGCAGAACGGAAATTGCCTTTTCGATTCCGCCCTCCGTTTTAAACTCCTCGCTCCGCGCCGTGCGAAGTATCGTTCCTCCCTTGTGCATTTTGCTTTCAACGTCGGCATGGGCAAGGTACCCGACCCTGCCTTCAATAAGGCCTTTGTAGCCGTGGTAAATGCCCATTACCTGCAAATCGATATCCACCCCGGTTTTGAAAACGGCGCGTATCGCCGCATTCATGCCCGGAGTGTCGCCTCCGCTTGTTAAAACTCCGATTCGTTTCATCTTTTGCCCCTTAATTGCTTATTTCGCCTTAATCTCAATATTATTTTTTGCGGACAATTTTTACATTCTCTTCCCCAAGCATACGCTTCAGTTCAAACAGCAGCTCCTCCGCACAGTTCACGCAGCAGTGGCGCGGCGCAAGCAAAACCTTTCCCGTTGCCGCATCGCGAAACAAAACCTCCGTGTTTCCGGGAAATCTGTGCAGCAGTTCAACAGCCGCATTCCGAAGATGCAGCGCGTCGGAAAGAAAATTCAGCGCAAGCCGCTTTTCCCCCGCGTTTTTTGAACCCTTTTGCAGCGGAACAATTTCGTCAATCAATATTGAATTGTCCCTGTCCTCCCGCATGGAGAACCTGCCGCGGACCGCAACGCATTTATCGTTTGCGATAAGGGAAGCATACTTTTGGTAAATGCTCGGGAACGCCGCAATCTCAATGCTTCCGCTCATATCCTCCAGCACCGCATACGCCATCAACCCCGCGCCGGATTTGACCGCACGGGTTCTCAGGGAACCGATGATTCCTCCCGCCGTCACGGTTTGGTTATCATGTATTGCACCCGAACCGTCCGCCTCCGCAAGCTCGATGCAGGGCGTTAATGCAGAAAGCGCAGCCTCGTATTCCATGAGCGGATGCCCGCTGACATATACGCCGAGAACCTCCTTTTCGGCACGGAGCAGAATATCAAGCTCAAACTCCGTTTTCATATCGGCCTTATCCGCTTCGGAAACCGTGTTCATCATGCTTCCGCCGTTATCCCCGCCGAAATCAAAAAGCGAAAGCTGTCCCGTTTCAAGTCTTTTTCTTTCGGCGGCGGCCGCAGTGAACTCCTGTTCAAAATGAGCCGTCAGATATTTTCTCGAAACGCCGAAACAATCGAAACAGCCCGCCTTTATAAGCCCCTCCAGCAGGCGTTTGTTCAGCCCGTCGGAAGTTCTTCGGAGGAAATTCGAAAAATCCGAAAACGCTCCGCCGCGGCTCCGCTCCTCCAGCACATCGTTCATCGCTCCCTCTCCGACGTTGCGTATCGCGGCAAGGCCGAATCTTACAGCACCGTTTTCAACCGAAAAACGTGCCTCGCTGCGGTTTATATCCGGCGGAAGAATCTTTATTCCGTGCTTGCGGCAATAGTAAATATAGAACGATACCCTGTCCGCCGCAGTAAGATAGCTGTTGATGAGTGCAGTCATGAACTCCGCAGGATACAGGCATTTGAGCAGCGCAGTTCGATAAGCAACCACCGCATAGCACGCCGCATGAGCCTTGTTGAATGCATATGATGCAAAATCCATCATTTCATCAAAAATCTTCTCCGCCGCTTCCTTCGAAACGCCGCGCCGCAGTGCACCGTCAATTTTCACAACGCCGTCTTCCTCAACGCCGTAGATAAAGTTTTTGCGCTCCTGCGCCATAACATCGTGCTTTTTCTTGCTCATTGCGCGGCGGATAAGGTCACTCCTGCCGAGCGAATACCCCGCAAGGTCGCGGACAATCTGCATTACCTGCTCCTGATAGACCATGCAGCCGTAGGTTGCGTTCAAAATCGGCCGCAAAAGCTCCGTTTCGTATTTCACCGCTCCGGGATTCTGTTTGCACTCAATGTAGCGCGGAATCTGATCCATAGGACCCGGGCGATAGAGCGAAATGCCGGCGATAATGTCCTCAAGGCTTGTGGGCTTCATCTGCATCATGAAATGCGTCATCCCGCCCGACTCAAGCTGAAAAACTCCGACGGTGTCGCCCGAACTTATAAGGTCATATACGCATTTATCGTCGTAATTGCAGTTGTCAAAGTCCGGAGGCGTTCCCCCGGACCGCTTTATGTATTCGCAGCAATAACGAATCACGGTCAGCGTCCGAAGCCCGAGAAAATCCATCTTCAGCATTCCGAGCTCTTCAAGCTCCGTCATTGTGAACTGCGTCGTAACGGCCTCATCATTGCGCTGAAGCGGAACAAGCTCCATCGTCGGAAGGGATGAAATAACAACACCCGCCGCATGAGTTGAAGTGTTTCTGGGAAGTCCCTCCACCTTCATTGCAAGCATCATGAGCCGCTTCACGCTGTCATCCGTTTCGCAAAGGTTCTTAAGCTCCGGAACAAGCTCCGCTGCGCGTGAAAGGGTGATATCCTTTTCCTGCGGGATGAGTTTTGCAATTCTGTCCACATCCTGGTAGGGAATGCGAAGCACCCTGCCGACGTCGCGAACGGCACCGCGTGCCGCCATCGTGCCGAAAGTCACTATCTGCGCAACATGATCGCTGCCGTATTTGTTTTTTACGTATTCAATGACTTCCTGACGCCGTTCGTAACAAAAGTCCACGTCAAAATCCGGCATACTGACCCGTTCGGGGTTCAGGAAACGTTCAAAAATCAGGTTGTAGCGAATCGGGTCTATGTCCGTGATGCCCATTGCATATGCTGCAATGCTTGCCGCGCCGCTGCCGCGTCCGGGTCCCACGGGTATGCCGTGCGTTTTTGCAAAGTGAATAAAGTCCCACACGATAAGGTAATAATCCACAAACCCCATCGAGATTATAACGTTCAGTTCGTATTCAAGCCTTTCGAGATGTTCCTTTGTCGGCTCACCGTAGCGGCGGCGCAGTCCGTCGGTGCAAAGCCGGCGCAGATACTGTTCGTTCGTCATGCCGTCCGGCGCGGTGAAACCCGGCAGGTGCCGCTTGCCGAATTCGATCGTCAGGCTGCATTTTTGTGCCGCCTCGGCAGTGTTTCGAACCGCCTCCTCATAGCCGCTCATGCGGCGAAGCATCTCCTCTTCCGATTTGAGATAGAATTCATCCGCCTGCATCCGCATTCGGTTGGTTTCGTCCACAAAATGCCCCGTTTGAATGCAGAGCAGAACATCCTGCGCCTCCGCATCCTCCTTTCGGACATAGTGAATATCGTTTGTTGCAACAGTCTTTATGCCGAGTTCCTTTGCAAGCGCATCCAACCGCGGAAGAACTATAAGCTGCTCCGGGATTCCGTGATTTTGCAGCTCAATGTAAAAATCATCGCCGAACATACCCTGAAGGCGTTTTGCAAGGCGTCGCGCTTCATCGTATCTGTTCATCAGCAGAAGCTGCGGAATATCGCCCGCAAGACATGCCGAAAGGCATACAAGCCCCTCACAATGCTTTTCCAGCAAATTATAGTCAATGCGCGGCCGATAATAAAAACCGTCCACAAACGCAATTGAGGACAGTTTGATAAGGTTTTTGTACCCCGTTTCGTTTTTGCATAAAAGCACAAGGTGGCCGTTTTCTCTCGTGCCCTGTTTTTCGTAAATTGAATTCGGCGCAACATAGGTTTCCATGCCGATAATGGGCTTTATCCCCTGTTTCATGCACTCTTTATAAAATGCTATCGCGCCGTACATATTGCCGTGATCCGTTATCGCAAGCGAATCCATGCCCAATTCCTTTGCACGCGAAACAAGCTCGCGTATCCGCGCCGCGCCGTCCAGCAGGCTGTATTCGGTGTGAACATGAAGATGTGTAAAACCCATTTTTTCCTCCTTTGCGCCGATGAACCTTTTCCCCGTGCCGCACTGTTTGCGGAAAACGCGGAAACCGCACCCACTGAATCAATCCGGCATTTCCGTCCGTATGTCTTCCGCCATTTCGCACAGTTTTCTGAGGCGATAATTTGCGGCGGATCTTCCGATGCCTATTTCCTCCGCAAGTTCGGACAGCGGCATTTCAAAATTGTTGAGCCTCGCTTCCGCGACAATGCGAAGCGGCGGCGGAAGATTCTCCGCGCCGACAACGCTCAGAACAAGGCGAATATCCTCCGCCTGCTTCATTGCCGTGCGCGTTGCCTTCTCAATGTTTGCATTTATGCAGTTCACGCCCCTGTTCACAGTGTTGTTGAGTTGGCGCACGATTCGCTGTTCGTTAAGCACCATCACTGCATCCGATGCCCCGGCAAGTGCAAGAAAATCCGACAGTGTCTCCGATTCTTTGATGTACAGCACAATGCTGCCCTTGCGTTCGGTGCACTTGATACGAATTCCGAAATCGGAGATCATCCGTTTTGAAAACATTGCAAGCTCGGCATTTTTGAACACAAGCTCACAGTGATATGCTTTTTTTGGTTCCGACACCGAACCGCAGGCAAGGAACAGCCCGCGAATAAATGCGCGCCGCTGCATCTCTGTTTCGATAACACTCTTCGGAACATGCGGCTCATAACTCTTTTCGCCCTCCGCATCAAAGCTCACAAGCCCGGTCGCCGTCAAAAAATCATCAATACCGTTCCCGTGGAGTAGAAGTTCGCAGTATTCCGCATTCAATCGCTCGTGCTTAACGCGGTTCAATTGGCTTTCAAGCCCGAAATACTGTGCCGCCAGCTTGGAAACAAGGCTCAGCGCCGCTTCGCTTTCAAGCACATAGTGAACGCCCCAGTACCGCTTCGCAGGCATCAGTTTCAGCGCACCGATGCTCAGAGTGAATGCGCTTAAAAGCGCGTGCGCATCGGCCTTACGCTTTATTTTCTGCTCCGAAATCTCTTTTTTTACTCCGGCAGAGAACGACGGGCATTCGCGTTCGCTCTGTTCCGCCGTTTTTTTTGCATTTTCGGTTTTAAAACCGCTGCCGTCGATTTTGCTGTTGTGTTTTTTTTCGTTCATTTCAAATGTGCACGTTCGTGCCGCCCTTTGCGCTGCGCTTTTTTATTCGCCGCCGCAATATTTATCTCAATACTGTTCTATTTCGGTTCAAACCGCGTCCTTATATCATCCGCTTCGGAAACAAGATCCCGATGCTCAAGCAGAACGGAGCATTTGTCTTTCATTCTGTCGTGAAGTGCTTCCGCCATCGCAACGGAACGATGCCTGCCGCCCGTGCATCCGAACGCAACCATAAGCCGCCGCTTGCCCTGCTTTATAAACTCCGGAATTACAAGATCCAGCATGTTTTCTATCATGTTCAGCTGCCTGCGAACATTTGCATCGGAAAAAATAAATCGGCGAACCTCTTCATCCCTGCCGGATTTGCAGCGCAGCTCTTCAATGTAGAACGGGTTTGCGGTGTAGCGCATATCGAAGATAAAATCCGCATTTTTCGGAATTCCGCGTTTGAAGCCGAAACTTGAAATTATCAGTCTGAGCGGAATATTCTTTCCCCGCATTAAAATATCCTCAACCGTTTTCCGAAGCTCGTTCAGCCGCATGTTCGTCGTGTCAACGATATAATTCGCCTTCTCCTTCAACGGGATTAAAATTTCGCGTTCGGTTTGAATGCCTATGCCGACATCGTCATTCATCGGGTGGCGGCGGCGCGTTTCGCTGTATCGGCGCACAAGCACGCTGTCCTCGCACTCAAGGAACATTATTTCGTACGGGCATTCAAGCCGGCGCAGTTCATCATAAGTGTTGAGCGGATTGTAGCCGAACACCGATTCGCGGCTGTCGATAACAAGCGCGACGCGTTCGATGTTGTTTTCGCTGCTGCTGCAAAGCTCAATGTATTGTTTTGCAAGCTGACAGGGCATATTATCCGCGCATACAAAGCCCATATCCTCAAGAATGCCGAGAACTTGAGATTTTCCCGCACCCGAAAGCCCTGTGACGATTAAAATATACATTCTGTTTTCCTCAGTTTTATCCCGATGTATGTTTTCCGTTTTTGTTTATATTGTTGTACTCGAATTTTATTTAATAATTTTGATCTCCGGCTCAAGCAGAACACCGAATTCTTTATATACGCGTTCGCGCACAAGGTCAATCAGGTTAAGCACATCCGCGCATGTTGCTCCGCCGCAATTGACGATGAACCCCGCATGCTTCGGGCTGACTTCCGCCCCGCCGATTCTTGTGCCTTTGAGCCCCGCCTGTTCTATCAACGCACCTGCGAAATGCCCCTCGGGCCGTTTAAAAGTGCTCCCTGCGGAAGGATACTCAAGCGGCTGCTTTTCTTTGCGGCGCATATTGAATTCCTCCATTCTGCGCCGAGCTTCCCCGTTGACATCAACAGCAAGTTCAAACTCCGCTCCCGCAACAACGGCATTCGGAAAGGCGTAAACAGAGCTTCTGTACCCAAGATCGCCCGCATGAACGATTTTTTTTGCAATGCGTCCGCATTCAACAACGGTGACGCTTTTCAGCACCTGTTTTATCTCCCCGCCGTATGCACCTGCATTCATTGCAACCGCACCGCCGACCGTGCCCGGGATACCCGCTGCCCATTCAAGCCCCGCAAGTCCCTCGGCGACGGCCGCCTTTGCAGCCGTGCAGAGCAGTGCACCCGCTCCGCATTTCAGCCTTGTTCCGTCAAACCCGACGCCCGCCATGCGCGCACCGATTCGGATGAACAGAGCCTCAACGCCGCTGTCGGAAACGAGAAGATTGCTGCCGTTGCCGATAATATACACAGGGTAATCGCAGCTCCGCGCCGCAGAAAGCATTGCGCAAAGCTCGTCCGCATCCTTCGGCTCCGCAAAAAAAGTTACGGGACCTCCGATGCGGAAAGTTGTGAATTCCCGCGCCCGAACATTCCGCCTGAACGGCAGATTTCCGAGAGCCCTTGCAAGCATATCGTTTTTTTCCATTAAAAATCCCGTTTCCTCTCCTCCTGTTTCGGGGATCGCGTTCAAATGCTTCCCGTTTCGGAATGCATGCCGCGGCACAAATCCCCATGCTGTATTTTACAGCAAAAACAGGCGTTTGTAAAGGTTTTTCGTCCTCATCTTTTTTTGAAAACGGCTTAAACGGGCGGGCGTTTGTCAAAAAGCGGCTCTCCGCGCCGCTGCACCGGTAAAAGCGTTAGGGAGGTTAAGGATGCTTTCGCTCAAAAGCCCGTATGCTTCCGTCAAAAACGACTGTTCAAACTTTTTCTCCGCCGCAGGGTTCATCGGCATAAGTCCCAATGTGCAAAGCTCGCTCTGCCGCGCAGCGGAAAGCATATCTGCAATAAATTCCGAAATGCAGCCCATTTTTTCGCGCTCCGTTTTCGCCGAAATGCCCACAAACTGCACCTCGTCCGTTTCTTTGCAAAAGGGCAGCACCTCGAAATATTTTGCCTTGTTTGCGGCAGCAAGTCTTTCCATATCTCCCGCCGCGCGCGCATCACCGATGCAGAAATCCCCCTTGCCCTTTTTAAATTCATCAACGCTGCTCCGTTCAAACTTCCCTGCCTCGGTTCCGAATCCGTCGTTTGAACAAGAATCGGCATCGGCTTTGCTTTCGCCGTTCTCCGCAATAGGTTTCAGTATTTCGGTCATTTCCGCCGCAGTAACCCTTTCCGGATAAAACAGCGCAAGCTTGCACCCCGCCGCAAACGGAAGTGCGCGCAGCGTCCGCCCGTCCATGCCGCAGTCAAAGCCCGCCGGCAGCTCCCCGGCCCCGTATCCGTCACCGAAATCCACAGCCGTGCCGTCGATACCGAAAATCTCGGTTCCGTTCATGATTCGAAGCTCCCTGCCGTTCAAAAAACCGGCAGGAAAGCTTATCACGTCCGGAAATTCTCCGTTTTGAAGCTTCGCTTCCGCTTCCGCTTCCGAAATCGATTCAACCTCAAAATAAACACCGAAATGCCGTCGTTCCGCTCTGTCCGCAATTTTTTTGAGCCATGCTCCCACACTGCCCATATACGGCTTGAATCCGACAACATGCCAAACGTTTATAACGCCCGAAAATTCCTCCTCCGGTTCGAGCCATTCGCGATATTGATCCCGTTCAAGCATCTTTCCCGCACATTTCGGCAGATAGATCATAAACAGCAGCACGGCCGCCAGCAGCACGGCCGCAATCGTTTTTTGAAATCCGTTCATGCCGCAGTTTATGCGCCTTTTGCCGCCTGCATTCCGCAAAAATCAAAAACCGCGAGTGTGCGTCATGCGCATTCACGGCAGTATACAACAGTTATTATTCGCTTTTTTATATTCGCAATGCGTTCTCTCCGCTCGCATATCACTCGAAAAAGCCGTTAAACTCCGGAGTGAATTCCGCGCTTGCGGATGAAAGGCTTTGCGTGTAGATGTTTTCGAATCCGAGGGAAAGTGCATAATCAACGGCCCTTTTGTATTCGCGCTTCAGGAGCCTTCTGTTAAGCGGGGGCTGAAGCTCAAACATCGGTGTATACTGGCTCATCAGTGAAATATGTGTTTCGAGAGGAAGATTCTCCCTGATAAAATCCAGCACTCCGCGCGCTTCATCCACCGAACCAGGCAGAACAAGATGGCGAACGATCATTCCGCGCTTTGCAATTCCGTTCTTATCGATCTGCAAAACCCCGCACTGACGCTGCATTTCCCGCACGGCGGCAGCGGCAGCGGAAAAGTAGTCCTCTCTTCGGCTGTATTTTTTTGCGGCGGCGGAGCTTACGTATTTCAAATCCGGAAGATAGATGTCAACAAGCCCCTCCATAAGGCGCAGAGCTTCAACCTTTTCGTAAGCATTCGTGTTGTAAACTATCGGAATGCGCAATCCCCGCATCCGTGCAAGCGGAACGGCTTTTGCAATCATGCGCACATGCGGTGCGGGAGTAACCAAATTGATATTGTTCGAACCGAGTTCCTGCAGGCGCAGCATTATGTCCGCAAGCTCCCCCGCATCCTTCACAACGCCCTTTGCAGATTGGCTGATGTCCATATTCTGGCAAAAAACGCAGCCCATATTGCAGCCCGAAAAGAAGATCGCGCCGCTGCCTTCCGCGCCGGAAATCGGCGGTTCCTCGCAGTAATGCCGCGCCGCTCTTGCAATGAGCGCGGTTTCGTACGGGTTCCTGTTTCCGAGGCTTTCCGCTGCAAATCCGCCCACACCGCATACGCCCGCATGTTCCGCACGGTTAACCCCGCACTCAAGCGGGCAAAGCCTGCATGATTTTCCGCCGTTTGCAAAAAGTCCGCAGGATTCAATGCCCTCTGTCTGCATTTTTGTTTTTTCCGATGAAATATCCGAAATAATCATTTCATTCCGTTCCGACTCCTCCGTCTCAGGCCGTCGGTTCCCCGTCCTCATTTTTATTCTCCGCCTTCTGCAAGGCGCGGTGTTTTTTCGGCGTGCTGCATTTTTCGGCCGTGAAACGGAACGCAATGATTCCGTTCTCGTACTCGATATCGATTTTTTCGCCCAAAAGGTTAAGCACCTCTGAAACTATCGCAAGGCCGAGTCCGGTGCCGTCACCCGTGTGCGCATGATCCGCTTTGTAGAATCGTTCAAACAGATGTTCAAGGTCGGCAGGATCGACTTCCGCGGGATTGCTGACAACAAACTCATAGCGATTCTTTTCCGCATTTTCAAACAGGTTCACGCTGACAGTGCAGCCGTCCGTTCCGTGTTTTATCGCATTGTCAACCAATGCTATGAGCACCTGCTCAATGCGGTCGGCATTTGTGTACGCATAGTATTCGCCCTCGGGAGCTTCAAGCCGCACGCTTTTGCCGCGCTGTGCCGCCGCATCGTTCATCCTGTCCGCAACATCGTATGCAATTTCATAAAGTTCAACCCGTCCCTTTGAGAACGCAACGCCGCCGCTCTGAAGCCTTGAAAGTTCAAGCAGGTCGTTGATAAGGTTTGAAAGGCGTATCGATTCGCGCAGGATATAGCCGTAGTAACGTTTTCTGTCTTTTTCATCCTGCACCATTCCGTCGTTAAGCGCATCCGCAAGGCTTCGAATGGATGCAAGCGGCGTGCGCAGCTCATGGCTGACGTTTGCAACATAGTCCTTTCGCGTCTGTTCAAGTCTCTCGCTTTCGGTAACGTCCGTTATCAGCACAACCGCACCGAAAAGCGAACCGTTCTCCTCGTGAATCGGGGTTGCCGCAATGCGGAGCATCCTTTCGCCGATCGTGAAATCACAGTTGCGCACTTCGTCCGTATCAAGAGCTTCTATCGCCACGGCAGCAATTTTCGGATAACCGGCCGCCGCTGCGGGGTGGGTATTTTCCTTCCCGCCCAAAAGCTGCACGGAAGCGGAGTTGTAATGCGTGACAACGCCCGTTTTATCCACGGAAATAATGCCCTCGCCGATGCCGTCAAGCACGGTGCGCAGCCTGTTGCGCTCAACAACAAGGCTGTCAATATTGTTTTGAAGAGCTTCCGCAAGAATATTGAACGATTGCGCAAGGTGACGCGATTCGTTGCTTCCCTCTTCCTTGGCGCGAACGGTCAAGTCTCCCCCCGCCATTTGCAGCGCAACGTTTGAAACGTGCCGAATGGGCTTTGTTACCTTGCTGAATATGATAACTATCGGAATAAGCATCAAAAGTGCAATGCCGAGCATTGCAAGGCCGAGTTCCACCGCAAGCTTTGCAAGCGTGCTTTCAGCCTGTTTTGAACCGACAACAAGTATCACGGAACCGATTATATCACCCGAATCGGAATACACCGGCGTGCCGACAACAATTCCTATATCGGTTGACGGAAGAGCAATTTCTTCCCCCTGAATGACCGTTCGGAAGCAGCGGCGGACGGTTTCAACGCTTTGGTCGTACTCATCCTGTTCTGCCGTTGTAACAACCGCACCGTTAGGTTCGATTATGTAAATTGTTGCATCCGATGCGGAAAATTCGCCGAGATGCAGCATCCTCGCAAGCGTGCGTTTGTCCGTGTTTGATTCATACAGCTTTGTCACGCGCTGCGATATTGACTGCGCTTTCGGCTTCAGTTCGTCAATTTTCATTCCGGCGTACATTTCATGCCCGACAACGGAAAAAAGGCACGCAACAAGTATCACGAGCAGCACCGTGATTGCGCACACAATATAAAGAATTATTCTGAACAGGCTTGATCTTTTCATATCTCTCGTTTTCTGCGGGGCCGTGCCGAAACACGCCGCACACGCATTTCGGAAAAAACATCAGCAGGCGAACCCGCAGCGTTTCAGCCTTTCGGGTTCGCCCTGAAGTTCATTTTCATTTTTGCAAAACGGTTCAAAAGGGCAAAATCTGTCCGTTTCATTCCGTCGGCTTTTCTTCAACGAAATCGTATGCCTTCGGCGTTTCTGGCAGTTTTTTGCGTTCCTCGTTGTCCTGTCTGTCATCGGGATCGCCGTATGCCTCAAACCTGTAGCCGACACCGTAAACGGTTTTTATCTCCCATCCGCAATCGTCCGCAGACTGCAGCTTCTGGCGAATGCGCTTAATCTGAGTGTCAACGGCGCGCGTATCGCCGTAGTATTCATAGCCCCATACGATTGAAAGGATCTTTTCGCGCGAAAAAACCTTTCCGGGATGTGAGGCAAGCAGCTGAAGGATCTCGACTTCTTTCGGGGTGAGCGGCAGTCTTTCGCCGTTCAGCCTTACGTCGTAGTTATTTATATTGATTTCAAGGTTTCCGTAATGCAGAATTTTTGCGGGTTCCGTTTCCTGCATTGAATACCTGCGCAGAACGGCCTTGACCCTTGCAACAACTTCACGCGCGCTGAAGGGCTTTACAATGTAATCGTCCGCACCGAGCTCAAGCCCGAGCACGCGGTCGATCTCCTCGGATTTCGCCGTCAGCATTATAATCGGAACACTGCTGTTCTGGCGAATCTCGCGGCAAACGTCCATTCCGCTTTTTTTGGGCATCATGAGATCAAGAATAACAAGGTTCGGCTTTTTGCGGTTGAATTCTTCAATCGCCTGTTCGCCGTCAAATGCCGAAATGCACTCGAATCCCTCGTTTCTGAGGTAGACGCCGAGTGTTTCGTGAATGATATGCTGATCATCGCAAATCAGTATCTGCTGTTTGACTGACATAGTACTTTGTACGCTCCTTTGTTGGTTGGTGCATTTATATTATATTGCCTTTTAAGCAAAGTTTCAAGTACTTTTTTTATTTGACATATCGAGATGCGCACTTTGTCACAATATTCTTTTTTCGGTCAATCAGCGGCATATTCGCGGTGAATGACAAAATAGGTACATATTCTGTCAGGCAATATACACCGATAGGCAACCAAAATTGCCGCATTCGCGTGTTATAATAGGAGCATGAAAAGAATCGGGCCGGCGAACAGCCCCGCAAGGGTGCTCTGACAGGGATGCGGCGGCGGACTGTTCAACGGGTTTTGCCCGCGGAGCAGCATGAACAATGTTTACTCCGAGCTCTTTTCACAGAAACTATCATTATTAATTAAAGGAGTGTAACATCATGGAAGAGAAAAGAAAAATCAGGATGCCCATCGGCGCAGCCGTTGCGTGCCTTCTCATAGTTGCCCTTTTGACCGTCGGTATCGTTGCCGGCGCCAAGTTTATCAACAATTCGCTTTCTGCCTCACAGACCGAAAAGAACGCTTCCGCCCAAACAACATCGGCACCTTCCGGCTCAAACGGCACCGTCGGTTCATCAGGCGACAAGACCGGCGACCTTCCTTCTGACAAGCTTTCTTACGCCGGCAGTTCGGCCCGACCCGATTCGGAATACAAAACCATTGAAAACTGCATGTCCTCCGTTGTCAGCATCGACGTCACGGCGCAGAGCGGACACAAGAGTGTGCTTGCAGGTTCGGGCTCCGGAGTCATCATTTCGGCGGACGGCTATATCGTGACCTGCAACCATGTTGTTGAGGGCGCACAGAAAATTTTCGTCTACCTTGACAACGGCAATGACTACGAAGCAACTCTTGTCGGCACCGACAGCGTGACCGACCTTGCGGTTATCAAAATCAATGCCTACAATCTCAACTATGCCAAGTTCGGCGATTCCTCAACGCTCAGCGTCGGTGAAGACGTGTTTGCAATCGGCAACGCACTCGGCCAGCTTTCCAACACATACACACGCGGTTCCATCAGCGGCCTTGACAGGAGCATTACCATTGACAACGTGACCATGACCCTGCTCCAGACCGATGCCGCAATCAACCAGGGCAACTCCGGCGGCGGACTGTTCCGTGAATCGGACGGCACTCTCATCGGCATTGTGAATGCAAAGAGCAGCGGCAGCGGTATTGAAGGCCTTGGCTTTGCAATCCCCTCCACGCTTGCCCGTGAAGTTATCGGCAACCTTATGGACTACGGCTTTGTTGTCGGCCGTCCCTATCTCGGTGTCTCCACTCAGGATGTTTCCCTCTCCGGTTACGGATTCTTCACCAGTACTTACACCTACCCCTGCATTGTATCCGTTGAAGACGGCAGTGCGGCTCAGCAGGCAGGACTGAAAAAGGATGATGTTATCATGGCTGTCAACGGCGAAACAGTCTCAAGCTCCGACGGACTTTACATCGCTGTCAGCAAGTTCAAAGTCGGCGACACCGTAACGCTCACCATTCTGCGCAGTAATTCGCAAATCGATGTTTCCGTAACTCTCGGCCAGCGCAGCACGGCAAAAACCGCCGAATAATGCAGTCGCTGATTATGCTTGAACAACCAAAACGCACCGCCGCACATTAAAGCGTGGTGCAATATCGAAACAACCTGCTGCGTGCAGGTTTTCAGATAAATTGTTCCGCCTTTGGGAAAGGATCCTTCCCGAAGGCGGACTTTTTTTGAGCCTTTTTGTCTTTCGTTTTAAAATGCAAAACTTTTGTTTCCTTTTTTCACGAAACTCCCCGGGTCTGCGTTTTGTGCGCAGAAAGCGAAAAAAACTTAATATTCCCTGAAAAGGGGCTATCATTTCAGCCCCGATGTGCTATAATGTATTTGGTGGAAGAGTTTTATTTTCCGCAAAGCTGCACAAACTGTTCTCCAAGCCGACTTTTCGGGTCCGCAAAACCTTCCGACGTTTGCGGGACGGATGCAGCGGTTCGCGGAGTTCTGTCTGCCCGCAGGGAACTGCCGTGTGATGTTCTCGCGGGCGAAAAAACCGCAAAATGTTTAAAAACAGTTATAAAATTTTAAAAAATTGAAAGGTCGCTCCCCGATGCCGAACCGGTGCGGGCGGGCAGAAAAAAAATATGAAGGACGGATTCATCAAAGTTGCTGCATGTTCACCGAAAGTTGTGCTTGCAGACCCGAAAGCCAACGCCGATGCTATAATTGCCGCGCTGCACCGCGCCGCGGCACACGGGGTTCGGCTTGCCGCATTTCCCGAGCTTGCAATGACGGGCTACACCTGCGGCGACCTTTTCATGCACGAATTGCTTTTGGACAGCGTTGAAACCGAGCTTCTCCGCATCGCACGCGAAACCGCGAACCTTCGGCTTGCTGCCGTCATAGGTGCGCCGATTCGCTGCGCGGACAAGCTTTACAACTGCGCCGTTGTCATATCCCGCGGAGTGATTCTTGCTGTCGTTCCGAAAACGCACATGCCGAATTACGGCGAATTCTATGAGCTGCGGCATTTTGCCGTGCCGTCCCGCACGGAACTCGGCTCCGCCGCGCCTTATATTGATTCATTGCAGACTTTTTTCAATCCCGACGGCTGCATCTTCTCATGCACGGATTATCCCGATTTCCGTTTCGGCATTGAAATCTGCGAGGATCTTTGGGTTGCCTCCCCTCCGTCGGATAAACTTGCCGCTGCCGGCGCGCTCGTAATCGTTAACTGCTCCGCCGGAGATGAAATCATCGGCAAGGCGGATTACCGCAAGCGCATCACGGAAGTTCAATCCGCAAAAAACATTTGCGCGTACCTGTATTGCGGCGCGGGTGAGGGTGAATCAACAAGCGATATGGTCTTTTCGGGGCATTGCTTTGCTTACGAAAACGGCACACTGCTTGCCGAAAAAGCACCTTTTGACTATGCGAACGATATGCTTATCACCGAAATTGATTTGGGACGGCTGCTTTACGACAGGCGCCGCGTGAACAGCTTCTGCGCGGGCAATGCTGCCCATTCCGGTCTTTTCGTTGATTTCTCTCTCGGATTCGGTTCATGCGCCCCCGCCCCGCGCGAGGATCTTCCCGAAACGGAACTTACCCGCCGCTTCCCGCGCAATCCCTTTGTTCCGCATGACGAAAACGAATTGAACGCACGCGCAAAAGATATTCTGACGATACAGGCTCTCGGGCTCAAACGCCGGCTTGAACACACTCATTCAATGAGCGCGGTCATCGGCATTTCGGGCGGACTGGATTCCGCACTTGCGCTGCTTGCTGCGGCAAAGGCATGCGACCTTATGGGCATTGACCGCAAATTTGTTCACGCCGTCACCATGCCCTGTTTCGGCACCACCGAACACACGAAACAAAATGCCGTTGCTCTTTGCAATTCCCTCGGTGTAACGCTTCACACGATTCCGATTGCGGATTCGGTGCGTTCGCATTTTCGCGACATCGGGCACGACGAAACCTGTCACAACGTTGTTTACGAAAACGCACAGGCGCGCATGCGCACCCTTGTGCTGATGGATCTTGCAAATGCGCTGAACGGCCTTGTTGTCGGCACGGGCGACCTTTCCGAGCTTGCACTCGGCTGGGCAACCTATAACGGCGACCATATGAGCATGTACGGCGTGAATGCAGGCATTCCCAAAACGCTTATCAAATATGTTGTGCGTTATTATGCGCGGCACTGCGAAAACCCTGCGCTGCACGACACCCTGACCGCAATACTTGAAACCCCGATATCTCCCGAGCTTCTTCCCGCCGATGAAAAGGGCAATATTGCTCAAAAAACAGAAGATCTTGTCGGGCCGTACGAGCTGCATGATTTCTTTCTTTACTATGTGCTGCGTTGGGGCTGTCCGCCTGCAAAGCTTTTCCGCATTGCAAAGCAGGCATTCCGCGAAAGTGAGTTTTCGAATGAAACGATTTTGAAATGGCTCAAAAACTTCTATCGCCGTTTCTTCAATCAGCAATTCAAGCGCAACTGTCTGCCCGACGGGCCGAAAGTCGGTTCCGTCTGCCTTTCCCCGCGCGGGGATTGGCGAATGCCGAGTGACGCCGTTCAAAGGCTTTGGGCGGATGAAATTCAAAAATTGAGCTGAACAAACGCGAATTAAACCGATTAATTCGGAAACGGGGTTTTGGGTGTATTTTTGGTTTTTTGTCAATCGTACCTACCGAGTAATTGAGCAATCGAGGTGTGCAGCATGAGTTACCACGCATTATACAGGCAGTACCGTCCGAGCAGGTTCTGCGAAGTTGTCGGACAGGAGCATATCACCGATGTTCTGCGCAACCAGATCCGCACCGGGCGCATTGCCCACGCTTATCTTTTCAGCGGTTCACGCGGAACGGGCAAAACAAGCACGGCGCGAATACTTGCCCGTGCCGTCAACTGTCTTGACCCGAAGGACGGCGAACCCTGCGGCAAATGCGCTGCCTGCCTTACGGACGTTTCGGAAAGCATAGACATTATCGAAATGGACGCCGCTTCAAATTCCAAAGTTGACGAAATGCGCGCGCTCCTCGAAAAGGCCGAGTTTGCTCCGATTTACCTTAAAACAAAGGTTTATATCATTGACGAAGCGCACATGCTTTCAAAAAGTGCAAACAACGCTCTTCTGAAAACTCTCGAAGAGCCGCCCGCACATGTTGTTTTCATTCTTGCAACGACCGAACCGCAGGCTCTCCCCGCAACGATACTTTCCCGCTGCCAGCGTTTTGATTTTCGCCGCCTTTCGGTTCATAATCTTGCGGCGAACACACGGCGCGTACTTCGTTCCGCAGGGGCTGAAATCGAAGACGAAGCGTTGATGTGCATTGCGCGTGCGGCGGACGGCGGAATGCGCGACTGCCTGAGCATTGCCGACCAGTGTCTGAGCTTCTGCGGCGATGCGGACGGCACGGAGCAAAAACTTATCACTCAACAGGATGTTCTGTCCGTTCTCGGCAGCATGAATGCGGATTTTCTGTTTGATTTTGCGGATTCCGTGCTGCATTCCGACACGGCGGCGGTCATGAAAAACATCGAACAGGTTGTCTCCGGCGGGCGCGACATCGGCGTTTTCGTTCAGGATCTTTCCAACCATTTCCGCTCGCTTCTGCTTGCAAAAGTTTGCGGAAGCTGTGCGGATATTCTTGACTGCACGCAGGACACGATGGAACGCTACCTTGCACAGGCGGAATCAGCCGGCAAGGCGCGGCTCGAAAGAACGCTTGATGCTCTGATGCAGCTTCAGCCGAACCTTCGCTGGGTCACCATGCCGCGGGTTTTGCTTGAAAGCACGCTTCTTAAAGTCTGTCACCCGGATGAACAAACCGAGATGGCTGCCCTTGTTGACCGTATGGAGGAGCTTGAACGCAGGCTCAAAAGCGGCGCATTTGTTTCCGCCGAGCCAAAAACGGCCTCCGATTCGACCCAAAGTTCGGGCAGCCGTTCGGACAATTCGAACAATTCGGGCAATAAAGAAGCGGGTTCCGCATCTTCAAAAACCGAAAAAGCAGCAGCCGAACCTGCGCTTCCGACGCCGCCCGTTGTTTCCGACAGTTTCGAAGTGCCCGCCGCAACGCCCGAAGCGGAAGAATTGTTCCGCACATTCATGGCGGCACTGATGAAAACGGATATGATGCTCGGCATTCAGATTCAGCTTGCGGCAGCGCATTGGCTCGAAAACGAAAATCTTTTTATTTGCTTTGACAAATCAAAGCGTTCCAATTATAATTATGCAAACACACCCGAGGTGAAGTCAAAACTCCGCCGCGCGGCGGGCGAAAGCATTGCGCCGCACGGCGTCGAGCTTGTGCTCAAAGACGGAAGCGTCGTTGCAAAAAAGGACGTTCCGACTGAGCTTTTCGGGGTTGAAATCACCGAAGTTTAGCAGAAAAAGTACAGCAGAAAACGTTCTGCATAACGGCATTCGGCGAAAGGTATTATTTTATTTTATATAAAGAGGTTACACAATGCAGATTCAGGCACCGAAGGGAACAAAGGATGTTCTGCCCGGCGAAAGCTACAAGTGGCAGTATATCGAAAAAGAAATGCGCGATCTGTGCCGCCTGTACGGCATTAACGAATTGCGCACGCCGATAATTGAACACACCGAGCTTTTCATGCGCGGCGTCGGCGACACGACGGATATAGTTCAAAAGGAAATGTACACTTTCAAGGATAAGGGCGACCGCTCCATCACCCTCAAGCCCGAGGGCACGGCGGGCATGGTTCGCGCCTTCCTTGAAAACAGGCTCTTCAACGAGGCTCTTCCTCAAAAGATGTATTATCTCAACGCTCCGGTTTTCCGCTATGAAAAGCCGCAGGCGGGAAGGCTTCGCGAGCACCATCAGTTCGGCGTTGAGTTTTTCGGTGCGTCCTCCTTTGAAGCCGATGCGGAAATCATCATGCTTGCGCTCTCCCTTCTGAGAAGGTTGGGGCTTGACGAGTTGACGCTGCACCTTAACAGCATCGGCTGCGGAAAATGCCGCCGGGAATACAACAAGGCTCTTTTTGATTATCTGAAATCACATATCGACGGCATGTGCAAAACCTGTCAGGACAGGCTTGAGCGCAACCCCATGCGCATTCTTGACTGCAAAGAGGAACGCTGCAAGGAAATCTGCCGCAGCGCACCGCGCACGCTTGATTACCTCTGCGATGATTGCCGTGCACATTTCGAGGGACTCAAGCGCTATCTCGACACCTGCGGCGTGAAATACGTTGTCGATCCGGATATCGTCCGCGGGTTGGACTATTATACCGGCACGGTATTCGAAATTGTCTCCACCCGCATCGGCTCTCAGGGCACCGTATGCGGCGGAGGCAGATACAATAACCTCGTTGAAGAACTCGGAGGGCAATCCCTTCCCGCCGTCGGTTTCGGCATGGGCATGGAACGCTTGTTGATGGTCATGGAAAACGCAAACGCCGTCATTCCCAAGCCCAAGCCCGTGAAGGTCTATTTCGCCGCAATGGGCGAACAGCCCCGCCTTGCCGCTTTCGGCCTTGTTCAAAAGCTTCGCGAAAACGGAGTTTTTGCCGAGTTCGACCACATGGAGCGCAGCTTTAAGGCGCAATTCAAATACGCAAACAAGATTTTTGCGGAATATGTTGCAATTCTCGGCGATGACGAGCTTGCGGCAGGAGCAGCAAAAATCAAATGCATGGCGGACGGCTTTGAAACCTCCGTCAAGCTTGATGAGCTTGTTGACTATTTTGCGGACTGAAACCCGTTCCGCAATTAAATACGAACAGAGCAAAAGGGAGCTGTGACAGTTCCCTTTTTTGTTGTTTTCTTTCCCGCTTTTAAAGCATTATGCATATCAGCCCGTTGCAGCCTTCGTTTACCATTCTTGTTATCGCGTCGCGCAGCTTCATCTGAACATCCGCAGGCAAGCGCGACACCTTGCCCGCCATGCCGTCCTTAACAAGGTCATAGAGCGATTTTCCGAAGATGTTCGTGCTCCATATCTCATCCGGTTTGTTTTCAAACTTGTCAACAAGGTATTCGATAAGCTCCTCGCTCTGTTCGGCGGTGCCGACAAGCGGGTTGACCTCGCTTTCGATATCAACGCGAATGATATGCAGTCCGGAAGCCCTTGCTTTCAGACGAACACCGAAACGCGAACCGTGCTGGACTATCTCCGGCTGATCCAGCTGCATTTCATCTATCTGCGGCGGAACAAGGCCGTAACCCGTTTCCTCCGCCGCCGTGAGTGCGCCCGCAATGCGGTCATATGCCTTTTTTGCCAGAACAAAATCCTTCAGCGAAGCAATAAGCTCGCTTTCGTTTTTAATTTCGCAGCCGCATTCCTCGCTGAGCACACGATAAAACACATCATCATTCGGAACAAGCCGGAACACCGCGCTGCCGCTGCCAAGGCTGATGCGAACCTGCTCAACGGGTTTATAATCCTCCATTCCTCCGAACACCTTTTGAATCAATGCTGCATCCCGCATTTTGTTCAGGTTCGGCATTGCCGCTTTCGCCCTGTCAAGCAAAGCTTTAACAAGGCAATGCTCCGTTCCGAGAGCGCGCATCCATTCGGGCATTTCAATGCAGATGCTGCCGAGAGGGAATTCCTGCAAAACGCCTTCCAGCAATGAGTCAATATCCGAAAGCTCCATTCCGAGAACGTCCAGCGGCTTTACAGGCGCACCGTATTTTTCCGAAAGCTGTGCCGAAAGCTCCGCTGCCGCCTGCCCCGTTGGGTCGGAGCTGTTCAAAATAATGATATAGGGTTTTCCCGTGTTCTGCATTTCGCGCAGCACCGCCTCTTCCGCAGGCGCGTATGCTTCGCGGGAAATTCCCGTGATGCTGCCGTCCGTCAAAATGACGATGCCTATTGTTGAATGTTCCGTAATGACTTTCCGCGTGCCGAGTTCCGCGGCTTCATCAAACGGAATATCGTAATCGAACCACGGTGTTCTTACCATGCGCGGCTGCTCCCCCTCGCTGCTGCCGAGCGCACCTTCCACCATATAGCCCACGCAATCCACCATGCGCAGGCGCAGCTCAATGCCATCCTCGCCGATGGTGAGCGCGACCGCCTCATTCGGAACAAATTTCGGTTGAGTTGTCATAACCGTTTTGCCCGAACCGCTTTGCGGCAATTCGTCCACAATTCGGGCCAGGGCATATTCGTTTTCAATCTTCGGAAGAACCATAAGGTCCATGAACCGTTTGATAAATGTCGATTTGCCCGTTCGAACGGGGCCGACGACGCCGATGTAAATATCCCCTCCGGTACGTTTTTGAATATCCCGATAAATGCCTGTGCTTGCCATAATAACCTCCGATTGCTGTTTTGCCGCTGAATCGGCTTTATCCTTTTGTGAATTGATATGAGCGGCAGCGCGGAAATATTCGCATTTGCGGCTTTTTTGTTTAATTAAAAGCCCCCTCCGCAAACAGTGCGGTGAGAGCTTTTTGCAGGTATTGAATTTTTCGAATTGCATTTACACTGTCAAAAAACCGACGCGGCCGTGCCTGTTTAAAGCAGCTTTTGTCCGTTGATAAACAACGCAAAGCTCAACCCGAGCCTTTTCGCGGCACGCATACAGAGCTTCATGCGGGTCATGAATATTTCGAAATAATCCATAATGGAGCAATACTGCGTGTCGATGGTCAGATTCAGCGAAAGAGTCGCCTTGCTGTCATCGATTCGGATATTTGATTCCGTAACGGAGTAATTTACGCGGTCGTGAATATCAAAAGTCGAGATATTGCGATTGCGCACACGGCTTCGGCGAACATCGCATTTATCCGCAAGTATCAGCGCAGCGGCAACAGCATTTACGGGTACGCCGGTGCCCTCGTCATGGTTGCCGATCGCCGTTACGATAAGGGAAATATCCTCCGCACTCATTCCGCGCTCCTCCAAAAGCCGAAACGCAAGCAGTGCACCGCTTTGTGAATGGTCAACGCGGTTTATAAGGTTACCGATATCGTGCAGATAGCCGGCAATGCGGACAAGCTCCACTTCGTGTTCGGAATAACCGAGTGTTTCAAGGATATGCGCCGCATTTTCGCTCACCATTGTGACATGCGCAAACGAATGCTCCGTGAATCCGAGCGCAAGCAGGGATTCGTCCGCACGAATGATGTAGGTTCGGATCGAGGCATCCTCCCGCAGCTGTTTATATGTTATCGCCGTCATAAAAATCTCCCCCTTATTTTCGGTTGAAAAACGAACCGTCGGAAACTCCCGTTTGCGTTTTTTGCCGCCGGGAGTGTTCCCGATTCCGTTTGCCGCCTCAGCGCACCTTCAGTCCGCTTGCCATATCGCCCATGGTTGTAAGTGCGGAAAGGTTCTCATCCGATGCATCGCTTGCGCAAAGTATCATGCCGTGGCTTTCAATGCCGCAGATGGTCTTCGGCGCAAGATTTGCAGCAACAACCACTGTTTTGCCGATGAGCTGCTCCGGGCTGTACCATTTTTTGATGCCGGAAAGCACAATGCGCTCTTCCCCGCCCATTTGCAGCGTGCATTTGAGCAGTTTTTTGGATTTTTTAACTTCTTCGCAGGCAATGACCTTTGCAAGGCGCAGATCAAGTTTCGCAAAGTCGTCATAGCTTATCTCCGGCAGCAGCGCGGGTTCGGCGGGCTTTTCCTCGGATTTAACCTCAGATTTTGCCTCCGTGTCCGCGTTCTTCGCTTCGGGCTTTGCCTCCGCCTTCTCCTCCGCTGCCTGCTTTGGCTTCGGAAGCAGTGCCTCAAGCTGTTCAAGCTCCTTTTTGACATCGATTCGCGGGAAGAGCGCCTCTCCCTTTTTAACAATCGTGCCTTCGGGCAGCTTTCCGAATTCCGCAACGGAATCAAACTCCTTAAGCGTTTCGTCCGCAACGCCGAGCTGTTCAAAAATCTTCGGCGCGGTGCGGGTCAGGAACGGACGCAGGCAAACGGCGACAATGCGCAGGCACTCCGCAAGGTTATAAAGCACGGTTCCGAGCCTGTCACGCTTCGCTTCATCTTTTGCCAGCAGCCACGGTGCGGTAATGTCGATATATTTGTTGCAAAGACGAACAAGTCTGAAAATCTCTTCCAAGGCCTCATTGGGGTGCAGCGCATTCATGCAGGCATCGATTTTTTCCGCAAGTGCGGCTGCTGCGGGAACGATGGTTGAATCCTCTTCCTCAACGGGAGCGTTGGGCGCAGGGATAACCCCGCCGAAATACTTCTCAATCATTGCAACCGTGCGTGAAAGCAGATTGCCGAGGTCGTTTGCAAGGTCGCTGTTTATGCGCGTTATCAGCACCTCGTTGTTAAAATTGCCGTCGCTTCCGAACGGGAATTCGCTCAGCAGGAAGTAGCGAATTGCATCCACGCCGTAACGTTCGACAAGCTTGACGGGGTCAACAACGTTGCCGAGGGATTTGCTCATCTTTGTGCCGTCCAAAACAAGCCAGCCGTGGCCGTAAACCTGTTTGGGCAAAGGAAGGCCGAGAGCCATCAGCATGATGGGCCACACAATGGTGTGGAAACGGATTATCTCCTTGCCGACGATGTGAACATCGCAGGGCCAGTATTTTTTGAACATTGAATCATCATCGCTCAAATAACCGAGCTTTGAAAGATAGTTCAGCACGGCATCGAACCAGACATAGATAACGTGCCTGTCGTCAAAGCTGACGGGCACACCCCATTTAAAGGTGCTGCGGCTGACGCAGAGATCCTCAAGCCCCGGAAGCAGGAAGTTGTTGAGCATCTCTTTTGCGCGGGAGGCGGGTTGAATAAATTCGGGGTGAGTCTCAATGTATTCGATGAGGCGGGGCGCATATTTGCTGACGTTAAGGAAATAGCTTTCTTCCTCAACCTCTTCAACCTTGCCGCCGCAATCGGGGCACACTCCGCCGCTCTCCTTGAGCTGCGTCTCCGTCCAGAACGCCTCGCAGGGCGTGCAGTACATGCCCTTGTAGCTGCTCTTATAAATATCGCCCTGATCATAGAGCTTTTTAAAGACCTTTTGAACGCATTCAACGTGGTAATCATCCGTCGTGCGAACAAAGCCGTCGTTGGAAATATCCATAAGCTGCCAAAGGCTGTGGAACCCCGCAACGATGTTGTCAACATACTGCTGAGGTGTAACTCCCGCTTCTGCTGCCTTGCGTTCAATCTTTTGTCCGTGTTCGTCCGCACCGGTCAAAAAGTAAACATCATAGCCGCGCATTCTCTTATAGCGTGCAAGCGCGTCCGTGTTCACGGTGCAATAGGTGTGTCCGATATGCAGTTTTGCACTCGGATAGTAAATGGGCGTTGTGATGTAATAAGTTTTCTTTTCTTTCATGATTTCCGTCATAAAAACTCTCCTTCGGAAGTATTCCGGATATTTGCGTTTTGAATTTTTTGAAAACAAATTAAAAACGCCCCCATATCCGGTCAAGGGATATAGGGGCGTCCGTCATGCACGATGAACCTTTCCGCCGCAAAAACGGCAGAAACGCTGTTCGGGTATGCGGCGTTGTCGCGGTACCACCCTAATTCCCGACAAAAGGCGTTTGTATGCGCAAACATGCCGTGTCGGCTCATTTCGCGCTGTAACGTGCGCACACGCCGTGTCTTAATGAATTCTGCACGGCTGTATGCAATGCGTGCATATTTCGGTTCGACCTCGGGGGCTCGGGAGCCATGTTCGGGATACCCCGCTCCCGACTTGCACCGAACGCCGGGTCTCTGAAAGCGGAAGCTGTCCGTACTCTTTCCGTCACAGCCCTATGAAATTCGGCAGAGATTAATGCGGAATTAACCGCTGATAAATCCCCGCAGTTTATATTTTAATCATAGTCTGCACGTTTGTCAAGCGGTTGATACGATTTTTCGGCATTTGCTTTTCCTGCGTCAATTATCGGTTGCGCTCGGCATATAAATCCGTCCCTGTTTATCCGCAATGATTGAAATTGCGGCATAATTATGTTATAATCTCCCGGCACGGGGGATTTCGAACTATGGCTAAACTCTATTTTCGTTACGGCGCAATGAGCTCTTCAAAAACAGCTCAGGCAATAATGGTCAAATACAACTACGGCGAGCGCGGGCAAAAAGCTCTGCTTGCAAAGCCGGCTGTTGATATTCGCGACGGTGCACGCATCGTGCGTTCCCGCTGCGGGCTGACCGACGAATGCATTTTGTTCGATGATATTCCGTGGAACGATGTGCATGATCATGTGTATGACTGCATAATCGTTGACGAAGCGCAGTTTTTGACCCGAGCGCAGGTCATGCTGCTTGTTGAGGCAGTTGACAAATACAATATTCCTGTGATATGCTATGGGCTGAGAACTGATTTTCAGGGCAATTTTTTTGAGGGCAGTCACACTCTCATGGCTCTTGCCGACACGATTGAAGAGATAAAAACAATTTGTTGGTGCGGAAGGAAAGCGATCATGAACGCGCGGCTTGACGGTAAAGGCGGAATTACCAAAGTCGGTGAACAGGTCGTCCTCGGTGCCGACGATAAATATATAGGTCTCTGCCGAAAACATTGGGCAGAGGGCAAAATTAGCAATGATTAATTTTAAATCTAAAAATCGAAGCGATTGCAGCTGTTTTTTCGTTGTGCATATTAAACGCACCGCGAACGGTTTTTTGCAATCTTGAGGAAAGGCTATGAGATTTTATATTGCAACAGGTCTTGTAAATGCCGAGCATGCGCGTAAAGCCGCCGAGGTTCTGCGCCGCAACGGGCATGAACAGACGTACGACTGGACAACCCACGGTGACATTCGTCACGAAGGCGCAGAGCGCATGAGCGAAGTTGCTTTCAACGAACTGCGCGCCGTCCGCGACGCCGAGCTTGTAGTTGCCCTTCTTCCCGGCGGGCAAGGCACACATACCGAACTTGGCGTTGCTCTCGCAACACGCAGCAACAAGCGCATAATACTTTGGAGCGAAACCGGTGATGAATTCGCATTCGACAACCGCACATGCACGTTCTATTTTCACCCTGCGGCGGAACGCGTTGTCTGCCCCTTTGAGGAACTTCTTGAAATTCTGAACACCGACCGCATTGACTCCGCTTCAAACTTTGCGGATTGATTTTGCGTTTTTACCCGACAAACCGAGATTGACCGGGCTGCTGCAAACGGCTTTTTGCCTGCGGCAGTCCTTTTTCAAAAATTCCGTTCCGAATAAAGTTCCAAACAAATTTCTGCAGCAGCACCGCAGACAGAGTCCCTTTCCGCAAAAAAAGATTATTCAGAGCACCCTTTCGTTAATTCGACAGCCGTTTTCTTATTAATTCGGACTTTTGATGATTGAAATTAAACGGATTTCCGTGTATAATATCCTATGAGTTATAATCGACCGGCAGGTGAAGGGGTGTATGCAGCAAAATCGTTTTATCTCAAATCGTGCCTGTCGAAATCAATAACCCTCAATACAAGTGTTTCGTTGAAAGGAGTAAACCATGAACACACCCGCAACCTCGAACAGTGCCGACTATTCCGGCGAACAAATTGCTTATAAAGACAGCACATATGAACTTGTTTCAAAAGTCGCATTTCTTATAGGCGTCCCTCAGCGCATTTTTGAAAATGAGCACGAAGCTCCGCAGCTCGATGTTTTCAACCGTCTTTCAAAAGACAAAAATGCACGAATCATCCGCAATCTCTGCATCATCCGAACATCCATAGAACGCAATTTTAAAAAAATCAATGATATTATGCGAACGGATTACCGCGGACTTTTGTCCATGCCGGAAATCATCCCTTCCGAATGCATTCAGCAGCTCAGCGAGGACGGAATCTCTTTCATCAAAAAATCCAGCACCAAACTTTGTCATCATATTATTGAAATTAATCGTATTGTCTCCGACAGGATCAATAACTGCAAAAGCCTTTTCCCGATATGGATTAATTGGTCGTATGTCAAAGAGCTGTTTATAATGCCAAACGGATTTGCCGAAGGGGGCACGAGAGATGCCGCGAGTATTTACTATGCAAACCTGCAATGCTATCCGTATCAGATGTATATCAACTGGAAACCGATGGATGAAGGGAACATTCTTTTTAACGATAAAAAATTCGTGACTCTTCTGTATCAATGGCACCACGATGTGTTCACCGAATACAGCCGCGTTTCGGATGCGGGAGCTTTTGTTAAGAATAACATCTATGACTTTATAAACGACAGTCAAAAAACCGTCGTCGTTGTGGACTGCGAAAACTCCGACCCGTACAAGCTGTGCGCCGCCCTGCGAAACCTTGACTATGAAGTCATGCAGAAAATATCAAAAATAATCCTTTTTGACGATGTTCACACCGTGAACGCATGGAAGATTCTTGAATACTCCGTCAAAATCCCTGTGGAACACATAATGACAGAGCGCGTTAAGCAGAACAAATCCCTTGTGGACATTCAGCTGACCGCAAGAGCCTGCCAGGAGCATTATCAAAACCAAGTTGATTCCTTCGTTATTGTTTCAAGCGATTCCGACTACTGGGGGCTTATTTCTTCCCTTTCGGATGCACGGTTCCTTGTTATGATCGAGCGAGAAAAATGCGGGCCGGATATGAAAGCCGCGCTTGCCGATTCCGGAATATTCTACTGTTATCTTGACGATTTCTATTCCGGGAATGCCGAAGATATCAAGCTCAACGCGCTCTTTCAGGAAATGTACCGCTGGATTGACGATTCAATCAAACTCAATGTGAACGAAATGCTTGATGCCGCGCTGAGAAACACGCGGCTGGAAATGTCCGCTGCGGAGCGCAAGCAATTCTATGAAAAGCATATCCGAAATATGTCCCTTGTTATAGATGACGACGGAAATGTTTCAATAGAGTTGAAGCGCAAATGATTTGATTCGGACGCAAAACGAAAACGCAGCCTCAGCCGCCTTTCTAAAAAGCACGGCCGAGGCTGCTTTGTTCTTATTCGGCTGCCGATGTTGTCAGACATTCAACTGCCGATGTTGTCAAACATTCGGCTGCCGCCGAATGTCAGACATTCAACTGCCGTCGAATGTCAGGCGGTTTTACCCTTTTTCACAAGAGACCAGATATATCCGCCCATTCCGATTGCAGCAAACAGCCACACTCCGAGAACGTCGGTGATGAAGTATTTCCGAAACTCCGCATCCCGAAGCAGCTCGGGCATTACGGACATGCTTTCGAAGATTGTTAATCCGTAGTTCTTTGACATCACAAAGCTGTAAACAACAAACTCCGCAAGAAGAAGCATCAGGAGCGTTGCAATAACCGAAGTCACAATGGAAGCAACGGATGATTTCACGCCCTTGTTTTTGTTTGCGCCGGAAAAGATTCTGTATCCGAGCATTGCAAGTGCGGCGGTCGCAATGCCGCTTATGGCAGCAATGTAACCGAAAATTGACAGTGCGAATGTCAGCGCACCGCCGGGAATTGCGAAAAGAACCGCGCCCAAAACTCCCATGAATACATTTTCTTTGTATATGACCTGCTTCGGTTCGGGCTGTGCGGCGGTTTTATCATAGTGATTCCACTCGTATTTCGAACCGCCCGCAGGCTCACCGTTCGGTTCGGATTCTGCGGCAGTAAATTCGTTTTTTGAGTCCTCACCCGCAGGAGCAAACTCATCGTTTTCATTCTGTTCAAAGCTTTTCGGCTGTTTTAATTCTCCGTTAACGGAGTTTTGGTCGTTTTCGTACATTTCTTTCTCCAATATTTTTTTGACCGTGCCGCTGATTCCGCTGCACATTTCGGCGGCAGTGAAGCTGCTCTGTCTGTGTTCAGTATATCAAATTCGGTACAATGTGTCAATATATATAAATTTAATCCTCCGCCCCAACCTTCCGACGAAAAGCCGAAGCGGAGGATTTTTTATTTTTTGCTTGCTTTCGGTTCATTCAAATTCCGAACTCACCCGATTTGAATTTTACAATCCGAGCGAAAGCGCGAGTATCGCACTCAAAAATCTTTTTGCCATGGTTTTCCCTTTCGAACTTTTTTTGCAGGCAGTCCGATGCTGCCGACATGTATATATTATAGCACATGTTCGGTACATTGTTAAGCTCAAAACGGGAAATATTTGTGAAAAAATTTTTAAACAGATGTGTTAAATTGTTGTGTTTTCATATTGTTTTAAACTTTCATTGTTGCAGTTTTATTGCATTTTTCAAACCGAATTCGGGCATTGCAATTCCCGCCGCCGTCTGATAAACTCATAGATATGACTGCTGTGTATATGCGGACTTAAACCAAAAGAAAGGAAATAATCCTCATGGACGATATTATAAACAACTGCTCTCAATCTGTTTTGACAGATGAACAAGGCGCTGCGTGCTTTGCGATTGCGGAACGGGTCGTTAATGCGCTGATAAAGCACGGCCTGCATATTTCCTTTGCGGAATCCTGCACGGGCGGGCTTGCCGCCGCACGTATCGTGGACGTGCCGAACGCTTCGTATGTTCTCGATGCCTCATTCGTGACATATGCAAACCAAGCAAAGGTGAAATTCGTGAACGTTGCGGAGGAATCCATTGCGGAACACGGGGTTGTGAGCGAATGTGTCGCACTCTCCATGGCAAAAGGCGCAGCGGCGGCGGCAAATGCCGAAATCGGCGTCGGCATTTCCGGCATTGCAGGGCCTTCCGGCGGCTCACCCGAAAAACCCGTCGGAACCGTCTGCTTCGGCTTTTATTTCGGCGGGAAAGCGGAATGCGGCATTCCGAAGTTCGAAATTTCAAAAACCATGCATTTCGGTGCGGCGGGAAGGCAGGCTGTCCGCAATGCAAGCGTGAATTTTGTTTTTGAAACGCTTGCGGAGCTTCTCCGCGCGGACTGACATTTGTTTTGAATTGAATATATCACAATTAAAAGAGAAAAAATTTAACTCTTCTAATTACTGGCGACAAAGGTAGGTGCGGCTGTTTAATTGCGTCTAAAGACCGTCTTATGTATCTTTGTGTTAATAGGTGTATTATCTAAAAGCGTGATTTTGTTAGTTTATTGTCGTGATATCATGTTTAAAAACCAACTTATAGCAAACACAATCGAATAATATCCGTCTAATACGTTTTTAAGAGTTAAATATAGAAACTTTACTTTTCCAACTATTGACATTGTTAACATATTATGTTACAATCAACATATAACATATTTGTTTGCGAGGGGGTACGTCTAATGAAAAAAATTGTCTCGTTTTTGCTTGTTTTGTCTATGATATGGGCAATCTCAGCAACAGCATTTGCACAGCAAAAGCAAGATCCTAACAATATCGTTGGGCATTATGTTGAAGAACTTGTGATTATGAGTGACGAAGAATTGGCAAGTCTATCGCTTGTAGAAGCTTCATTGCTATTTGAAAAAGCTTTTCATGTTTCTTCAAATAGTTATTCTGAAGATGAAATCCGTATGGGGATATCTGGACTATCGTTCGGGTTGAAATTCCAATCCGCCATGGATCTGTTTAGAACAGCGCAAGAAGAAAATATATACTCTCCCTGCGGAGTTCAGCCAACCACAGGTGGTCAATACTACTCTGGAAAAATTGGTGTTGCTTGGACTCGTGACACATCTTCAGATCGTTCTCCGTTAACACTTGCTGAAATTTTTTCTGGTACATATACCTTGGAAGTTGATTTTTTGACATGGGATACTGCCGCTACCATTCTCGCTGCAAGTGCGAACTATAATTTCTTTCAAGACTTAAGCGAGTCATTTGCTCTTGGTATCACTGAAACTGCATTAAGTGCCAAAATTTGTTCTATGTTGGGATTAGCAAAAGCTCCTGCAGCTATTGCGTCTTTAGCCGTTAGTGTCGTTATCGGGATGGGATGGAACTGGTTACGTAGTTTGGATCGATCTGCTATGCTCAAATGCTTCGAAAAGATGTCGCATAATCAGTATATGCAAGTTGAGTTTATGTGGTCATCGGACATGGTCAATCGGTTTTACACCACAATACCCAGAAAATCCACGATTCCAAATCCATTCCCCGGAATTTACAGTGATTGGCGTATTGATAAGTTCGGAGTTTATTACAATTATTAGAACACGAACATATGTCAGATGCACTAAAAATGGAGACTGTATTTCAGTATACAGTCTCCATCATGAATAAGAAAGGAACCTGCAATGAAAGCCGTTCTCAAAAAAATCTTCCTTTTTCTTGCCGCAACCGCGCTTCTGCTTTATATCAGCGCAGGCACGACATACCTGACTTACAGCCTCTACCTGAAAGGAAGTCCCCTTTTTTATGCGTCGGAGGCGCTTGAAATAGCCGTTTTTGCCTGCGTTCTTCCGTTTGCGCGAGAAGCGGCTCTCCGGGTGGGAATAAAATCAGCCTTCTTACTGTTCTTACTGTCGGTAGTTTATGCAGTTGCAACAGCCGTCGGAGGCGTTCTTCTGATTGAGCTTCTGCTTCCGGTTCTGAATTGATGCCGCAAGCTGCTTTTTAAATTGTTTGAATCGTTTTGAACGGGGCTGTGTCAAAGCCCATGCGCGGCGAAACGGGTTCGATATTGCTCATCGGCCCGCTCCGCCTTTCTTTTTTCAAATAATTTCATTTTTTTGCCATTTTTTTGAAAAAAGCTGTTGACATTTGCGCTATAATCTGTTATGCTTGGTATATCATATCAAGGAGGCGTTCTATGAAAAAACTGCTTGCTTTTGCTTCCGTGCTGATGCTCTTTCTTTGCTGCTTCAGCATTGCCGCCGTTGCGGATTCGCGGCGGGATGCGCCCGTTTCCGTTTCGCTCGATTTCCCTGCGGAGCAGATAATCGTTCACGACCCGGAGGAAAGCTTAGGCTATGATGCTGCCGACGAATACTGTCTTGCGCATTCATCCGAGGTCACGATCCGCTTCTCCCTGCCCGCCGCCGCGGATCCCGCACGCAGTTTTGTTCAAATCGCCTACGACTTTTATGAACCACATTATTTCACCGACATGCCGACCGAAAACGGCTGCTATGTTTTCACAAGCAGCATAGACACAACGGACACAACGGGCTACCCCTTCAGCGATCTTCAGATTTATATCAATCAGGATTACGCTCCCTACGAACAATGGCCGAATCACCTTGTGAATATCTTTGCCGATGAAGCCAGTCTTAACGAATGGTGTTCGTATTTCGACGGCGTAAGCTGGGAATACCCCGAAGATACAACCGAAGATCCCACATACGTTCCCGAAGACCCGACCGATGCTCCCGAAGATCCGACAGATGTTCCCGAAGACCCGACCGATGCTCCCGAAGATCCGACCGATGTCCCCGAAGATCCGACAGATGTTCCCGAAAATCCCACGGATGTTCCCGAAGATCCGACAATCGAACCCGCTGCTCCGACAGATGTTCCCTCCCCGTCCGTTCCGTCAACAGGAACAGGTGCAATCATCGCATACGGCATCGCTTCAATCGTTTGCGGTGCGGGAACGGTTCTCTGCGGCAAACGCCGAACAAGAGGCTGATTGTTCCTGCACGACTGCTTTTTCATGGCCTTGAAGTTTTCAGTCAAAGTTCTTCTTTTCTCCCTTTCGGAACTATGCTGTTGCAAATCTTCAAAGGCTTCTGTCTCCTTCAATAAACCCGCAGCACGACTTGACCCGCTGCGGGTTTATTATTTTTGCGGCGGCTCTGCCCACGCTTCAAATAATCCGTTTTATGCATGTTTTCGCAAAAAAACGGATGCAAAGGCTTCTTCCGCCCCGCATCCTCTGACGTATACTTTTTTTATTGCTTAATCATTTTTTCAAAATCAAAGCCGCCAAGGCCTCCGTTGCTGCTTTTTGCGCCGCTTGCGGCTCGGCCTGAGCTGCCGCAAACCCGAGAATGATTGGAATTGCCGCTTGCGAAAGCTCCGTTTGCCCTCCGCTGCGCGGCGAAAGGCGAAGTGCGGCAACTTCAAACATCACGCGCCATTCTTCAATTGCGGAGCGGCAGATTTCCGCCGCTCTTCCGCACTCGCAGCAAAGCAGCCCGACCAGAAGCTTCGGAAGCGAGGCATCGTCAAAAAAAGCGGAAACAAATTTTTCGCAAACGCTCTCCGCACTTCCTCCGCGAGCTGCACCGTTCATAAGCTCAAAAACCCCGTCGCCGATGACGGCAACGCAATTCTCGGCGCATGAACATATTAAATCTTCTTTCGTTTTAAAATAATAATGCAGTGTGCCTTTGCTTATTCCGAGTTCGTCGGCAATGTCGCGCAGGCTGACGCTTCCAACCCCGCGCTTTGCAAAGAGCTTTGCGGCACAGTTGATGATTTCTCCGCCGGTATCCATGTTCAGCTTTGCGCCCATTCCGCAGCCTCCGTTTCGGTTTTAAGTCAGTTTTGTAAAACAGTTTTGATTGAACTGACTCCGCTTCGTTCAAATATCAAATATCTGTAAGATAAAAACTATCAAATATCAAATATCTGTAAGGTAAAAACAAAAATCAGAATTCGATTCCGTTGATTTTTTTTGCCGTTTCAAAAATCAGTATTGACGCCGCAGCGGATGCGTTCAGGCTCTCCGCCCGCCCGAGCATCGGCAGGCGGCAAAGCGAACAAAGCCGCGCAATGCCGTCCGAAACGCCGTTCGCCTCGTTCCCGATAACAATCACGCAATCACGGTTCAGCATCGGAAGCCGCTCCTCGCCCGCCAAATGTCCGCAAACAAGCGAGAACCCGCTTTCCCGCAGCTTCGGCAGAGTTTCGGAGAGTTCGCATTGAAAAATCCTGAGATGATATGTGCTGCCCATTGCGGCACGCAAAGCCTTTGGAGAAAATGCATCGGTGCTGCCCGTGCCGAGAAGAACCGCCGCCGCACCCATTGCATCGGCCGTGCGGATTATCGTTCCGAGATTGCCGGGGTCCTGCAATGCGTCCAGCGCAGCAATAAGCCCGTGCGGAAAATCCTCCGCGCTTTCGGGAGCAGTCAAATCCGGCGTTCTTACCGCCGCCGCAATCCCCTGCGGAGCGGAAGTGTCGCACACCGTTTCAAGCACGGCGCGGCTCACGGAAAAAAACTCCGCACCGAGTGCCGAAACCCGCGCTTCAAAATCCGTGCGTCCCTGCTCAATAAACAGCGTTTCCGGCACAATGCCCGCCTCCAGCGCATCAAAAACAAGCCGTTCACCCTCGATAAGGTGCTGCCCGCTCTCCCGCCGCGCCGAACGATCCCGCAGGCGGCGCACAGATTTTACAATTTCGTTTTTTGTGCTTGTGATAAGCATCTTCGGCTGCCCTGCTGCAAAAGAGCTTATTCGCCGACCGCCTGCCGTATTGCACGCGCAAGCTGATCGCCGCAGGATGTATTCTTAAATCCGCAGCAAATGCCGGAAAGCCTTTCGATTGCAAACTTCGGATCGGCTCCCTCAAGCAGCGAACCGATGGCCTTGAGGTTGCCGTTGCAGCCGTTCGTGAACACAATATTGTGCAGTTTTCCGTCGATAATGTCAAAATCGATCATCGTGGAACATGTTCCGCCGGTTTTGTAAGTGTAATGCATAAATTTCTCCTTTCAGGGACGGAGCATCACCCTTTTGCAGGTCTCCGCCCGGGGTTCTTTCTTCATTTATATTTTACCATAAAGCAGGGGGCATTGGCAATGCCCAAGAATTTGTCGTCAATTATAATATATTTTGTTGTTTTTAGTTTGCTTTCTTGTCTTTTGTATTGTATAATTAATTTGGCAACCGAAATCAACAGTCTCTCTGTCATTTTGAGATTGACTGTAAGATTTCATCATTTGTGATTTCAACATGGCGGATATCGATGCGGACGGAAACATCAGCATTTCCGATGCGATAAGCGTTATGCGCTTTGCAATGCAGGTAAGATAAATTCTCTCCTATCCTGCATCAACGGGCCGGACGGTTTGCAGCAACGCTGCGGCTGTTCGGCTTTGTTTTGTTTGAATTCTGCGCTTGATCGGACAATGATTATATATTTATTTAAAAAGCATTTAATTTTGCCTTCAAATGGAGTATAATTGCAGTTGAAAAGGAAAACTGAGGCAGAGGAGGATTTTTTTTCATGCTTCTTTATGAAAAAGCCGGCAATATCGGCATTCTCACCATCAACCGTCCCGAGGCACTCAATGCGCTGAATTCCGCGCTTCTTGACTGCCTTTATGAAAAAGTGACCGAAATCGCACATGATACGGAGCTTCGCTGCCTTATCGTTACCGGCGCGGGCAAAGCTTTCGTTGCGGGCGCGGATATTTCCGAAATGAAGAATCTTTCCCGTCCCGAAGCGTTCGCTTTCGGTATGCACGGTCACAAAGCATTTTGCGCACTTGAAAACCTTGCTGTTCCCGTCATTGCGGCAGTCAACGGCTATGCACTCGGCGGCGGCTGCGAGCTTTCGCTCTGTGCGGATATTCGCATTGCCTCCGAAAAGGCGAAGTTCGGGCAGCCCGAAGTCGGTCTCGGTATCATTCCCGGTTTCGGCGGAACGCAGAGATTGACCCGCACGGTTAACCGTGCATATGCGGCCGACCTCATTCTTTCCGCACGCACTGTCAGCGCGGCGGAAGCTCTTCAAATGGGGCTTGTGAGCCGAGTCGTTCCCCCCGAGGAGCTGATGAACGAAGCAATGAAGCTTGCCGAAATGATCGCTGCAAACGCACCCATTGCCGTTCGTGCCGCAAAGAAGGCAATGCGCATTCGTTATATGAATTCGCTTGACAACGACCTTGCCGCCGAAGCAGAGCTTTTCGGAAGCTGCTTTGAAACGCAGGATCAGCAAATGGCAATGACGGCATTCGTTTCCAAAACAAAAAAAGACGAATTCACCGGCAAATAACATCAGGGCTTCGGCCCGAAGTTTACCAAACAACTATTTCACCGAAAGGAACTAAGCATTATGAAAAACGTATTCGTTATCGGCGCAGGCACAATGGGCCTTGACATCGCACAGGTTTTCGCAACCGCAGGCTACAACGTTACCGCATACGGCAGAACCGATGCAAGCATCGGCAAATCCTCCGCAAAACTCACAAAGAGCCTTGCAAAGCGCGTTGATCGCGGCAAGATGACGCAGGAAGCAGCGGATGCGATTCTTGCACACATCACCTTTGTTACCGACTATGAGAACCTCAAAACCGCAGATCTCGTGATTGAAGCAATCGTTGAGAATATGGAAATCAAGCATAATCTCTATGCTGCAATCGATGAAATCTGCCCCGAGCACACCATTTTTGCAACCAACACAAGCTCCCTTTCCATCACGGAGCTTGCCGCCTGCACCAAGCGCGCGGACAAGTTCATCGGAATGCACTTCTTCAACCCCGCAACGGTCATGAAGCTTGTTGAGATCATTCGCGGTATGCACACTTCCGACGAAACCTTCGAAACAATCAAAGCTCTCTGCACCGAAATCGGCAAGGAACCCGTTGAAGTGGCCGAAGCTCCCGGTTTTGTTGTTAACCGCATTCTTATCCCCATGATCAACGAGGCTGTCACCATCGTTCAGGAAGGCGTTGCGTCCCCCGCAGACGTTGACACCGCAATGAAGCTCGGCGCAAATCATCCCATGGGACCGCTCGCATTGGGCGACCTTATCGGCCTTGACGTTTGCCTTGCAATTATGGACACCATGTATAACGAAACCCATGATTCCAAATACCGCGCCTGCACCCTGCTGCGCAAAATGGTTCGCGCAGGTCTGCTCGGCAGAAAAACCGGCAAAGGCTTCTTTGAGTATTAATCTTTGTTGACCCGAAGCTCAGTCGGATTTTGCCCGGACATGAATCCGAGAATCTTCCCGAATGAGCCTTGCAAACGGCTCCGAGAGTTAACGCTGCATCCTGCCGCCTGACTTTTTCGGAAACATTATAACATAAATTCAGGGCATTGCAGCCGCTCGGCGTTTGCAATGCCCTTTTTGTGATTCAATGCTCTTCTTCGGGGTTGACAAATAAAAATTAATCATTCCCCGACAGTCATATTCTCAAGTATAAGCTCCAATTTGCGGCTCTGCTCCGGGGGAAGGCTGCTGCGGCGCGCCTTCAGGGCTTCCGCAAATTGTTTTTCGTTTCGGCCTTCCTCAAACTCAACGGAGGGAAAGCGTTTCAAAAGCAAAACGAATGCCGGCAGCGGAAGCATTTCAACAAGCGCATTCATTTCGGCACTGTCAAGCAAATCATCGCACACAATATCGATTATGTCCGCTGCGGAATGCACTTTTTCCGTGATAAGCGCGAGCCTTTCGCCCGCAGTTTGAGCCGCAAGCAGATTTTCGCGAAGCCCTCTGTATTCTGCATCGCTGAGCCTTTCACCGTCCCGAACATTGACTTCACCCATCCGGAACGCTTCCGATACCCGAGGGAAGACGCTTCGTCCGATACTCACGTTGTTATGAACCGTTCTTGCAAGAATCGGCATACAGCGAACGATATACAGCCCGACACTTTTCGGCAGTTTCAAAACGGCGTCCAATTTATCCAGCGCATCGATAAGAAATGCAGCAGTTTGCTTCAAGTCGAGTGAAACGAGTTCCGCTTCAAGTGTTTCCGCTTCCTTTGCGGACAGGTCAAGCCGCTGCGGTTCGCGCCCGAAATGTGCAAGCGCAAGTGCACAAAGCAGAATCGGTTCAAACAGGTTCACCGGGCTGTCGGCATAATCCTTTGCAAGCTCCCGAAGCAGTCCATCGCATTTATCCGACGGGAATAAAAGCAAAAAGGCATTTTCAGCGTCAATATAACGCAAATACCGCTCAACAAATTCGATTCCGCAAAGTTTCGGCCTGCCCGCAAGCGGCGGATAGTCCGCAGTTATGTGAATCTCCCGCGCCGAAAACACGGGCGAATACAGTTTAAAGAACCCGTTTATACCTTCCGAAACCGTT
>ENA-UONU01000415-UONU01000415.1-human-gut-metagenome-genome-assembly--contig:-CS51-NODE-415-length-50929-cov-18.466093_pt1 | contig 50929 bp, 45 predicted proteins | sample MGYA00242462_ERZ724009 | MGnify/ENA metagenome assembly ERZ724009 | reverse complement strand
CTGATCGGCGGCGGAGCAAAATGAACAAAATTGCCGTGAATGCGTTTATACATGGAGGAGCCCTTTCGGACCCTATTGAACTAAATCCAAAGTTTGACTCATAAAAATAGATCAGACTTGGAAATATATTGCTTTAGAAATCAATTTGCCGGTACACTGGTATCATAGTAATTCCATATATGCAAATAATTTATTAATGCTGAAAATACCTATGATCAGCAGCAAGATCACAATTACCAGTGATATTGCAAGAAAGACCATTTTATAGTACAGATAAGCTCTTGCAAAGTCCTGCATTTTGTTGTGCGAACGCTGGTGGGCCAGCTTTTTCAGATAGAACCAGCCGTAAATGGGAATATTCATGCACATGAAGGTGTGGAACCATTCATTGATCTCAATGGGGCGGGAATCATAGGAAGGTTCTGTATCATCCCTAAAACCGGCGTCAGTATTTTCTGATCCGGCAGTATGCCGTCTGGAAGCTTTGGTTTCACCCATTACCATTCTCTTAGCCCACGGCCAAAGTGCTTTTTTATTCTTCATCGCCTCTGCCTCCTGGTCCATAGATTTCTGCATTATTCCACTTGTATTGTTCTTTGCTTAAAGCAGAGCGGAGCTGGCGCTGCTGGGATTGTACCTGCATCTGCGCCTGGCTTTCTTTTTGGGCTGCTTCTGCCTCTTTTTCTGTCTGTGCGGCATTCCACTCACTTTCAGTAGGAAGCGTGGTGATACGGGAGATAGCAGACTGGAGTCTTGCGGAAAGGGAAGCTTCCTCCTCATCTCCTGCAACAAGGGAAAGCTTGTCGATAGCGTCAGATACCAGATCCTGGGCATCCATTTCCTGGTATTCCAGATTTTCAATCCGCTCTAAGGCCTGCATGAAGGTCTGCTTCTTTACATTCTTTTCTTCCTGGGCCCGCTTGTTTTCTGCATCTTTTGCAGCCTGTTCCTGGGCCAGTTTCTTTTCCTCTGCCTGAACAGCCTCATACCGGCTGATCTCATCACCCATACCGGCAATGATCTCCTTAAAATAGTCATACCGGCTTTCAGCCTTCTCTAAAAGGCTGGCGCGAAGTTCCCCGTCGTCTAACAGAGACAGTTTGGAAGTAATGCTGTTGTATTCATCTGTTACAGTATAGGTATCTTCTACAGATGTGATCTCTTTTTCCATAAAAGCATCTACAGAAGCCTGAAGACTGGTCTCTAATTGCTCCTGCTCTTTTTCATGAAGACTCTGCTCTGCGCGGAATTGGGCTGTGGTGCTGAAATAGTCTTCAATGCCTGTTTTTGTGTCCACCTTTCGTTCTACAGTTTCAGGCTGTATCCAGTCCCAGGGTTCCAGGCCTTCGTGGATCTGATCCATTACAGATTTCCAGATCCTTCCTGCATAGGTAGCACCATAGATACCAGGCATATTTCTTGGTATATCATAGCCGACCCAGATGGCAGTGGTGTAATAACGGGTGTAGCCGCAGAACCAGGTATCCTTGCTGCTGTTGGTAGTACCGGTTTTTCCGGCTGCCGGCATATCATTGTCCAGTCCCAGTCCCTGACCGGTGCCGTAGGAAGCAGTGAAAGTGCCCTTTAAAACGTCTGTAAGCATAAATGCAGAATCATCTCTGAAGACCTGGTGTGCAGAGGGTTTTAAGTCCTTAGTCAGTTCACCGTCGTGTTCATGAATGATCTTTGTAATACAGGTGCGGTCATTGTATACACCGCCGTTTGCAAGGGTGCTGTAGCCTTTTGCCATATCTACCACCCGGACACCGTTGGTGAAACCACCAATACTTAAGGAAGGAACGTTATTATCCACATAAGTCAGTTTCTGGAACTGCATTTCTCCCAGGTAATCCAGACCGTAATCAACACCGATGTCCTCTAAGATCTGCCACGCAACTGTATTTAAGCTTCGGTTTAATGCCTCACGGACTGTTACATTTCCAAAATAGCGGCCGCCGCTGTTGGAAGGACCGTCGTTCCACTTGTGGTCATTTACAATTCGTGTAGGATAATATTCACCGGTATCAAAAGCAGGGCCATAGTCGATCAAAGGCTTTATGGTACTTCCGGGCTGTCTGGCGCTTAAATAGGCTCTGTTAAATTTATCCTCTGTTCCACGGCCGCCCACAATGGCAACTACGTAGTTGGTTTTATTATCTACAATAACACCGGCGCCCTGAAGGGCAAATTTACCATTATCCTGAAGCTCTGTAAAGCCGGAAAGAGACTGGTCGATCTGGGCCTGGAGCTGGTCTTGCAGCTGGCTGTCCAATGAAGTATAGATCTTAAAGCCTCCGCCGCGGATCTGGTCGGATTTTTCAGAATAAGCTGCTGTATACCGGTCTGTATACTGTGTATAATCTTCTTTATCTTTAAATACATACTGGAACTGGAAATTGTCCTTTTTCATCAATTCCAGGGCTGCACAGTGGATGGCGTAGCTGCTCTGGTAATTTTCGTCGGTTCCTTCAGATTCCTGCTGTACAATCTTAAAGGGGGCATTTACTGCTCTTTCGTAATCCTCCTCAGAGAGATAGCCTACTTCCTTCATACTGTCTAAAACATCATTCCGCTTTTCTTTGGAGGCGTCTGGATGGGCTACCGGATCATAGGCAGATGGACTGTTGCTGATACCAATAAGGATGGCTGCTTCTTCCGGAGCCAGATCACTTGCATGTTTTCCAAAGTAATACAGACTGGCAGCTTCTACACCATAGCACTGGTGGCCATAGAAATTGGTATTGCAGTAAAACTCCATAATGTCTGCTTTGGAGTATTTTTTCTCAATCTCAGGTGCAAGAAGAATCTCAACGATCTTTCTTGTAAAGGTACGCTCCTGGGTAAGATATGTATTTTTGATCACCTGCTGGGTAATGGTACTGCCTCCCTGGGTCACATGGCCGCCGTGCTTGACCAAGGCGAGACCGGCGCGGAAGGTTGCTATCCAGTCTACACCGCCATGACTCTTAAAGCGGCGGTCCTCCTGGGCAATATAGCCGTTTTGCAGGTTCATGCTGATCTTACTGATATCCACATATTGATAATGGCCTGCATTAATAAGCCCGATCTGTTTTCCGTCCTTATCATAAATGAGGGTATCAGAGAGCATGGAAAAATCGGACCGTTCCATCTGCGCCAGTTTGTCATAGGCGATCTCACGGCATTTATCCAGCTCCGGCTTTGCTTTTGCATAGATCAGAAGGCCGACGATCGCCATGATAATAAGACCGGCAGTGATCACAGACAGTATGCCATGAAAGAGCCAGCCAATAACCCCGAAGCAGGTTGCAATGGAGTGACCGGATCCATGGTCCATTTTTTTAGGTGTCTGCTTGTGTGAGTCGTTCATAATGGTTTAAATCCTCTCTTTAAAAATCTTTTTAAAATTGAAAAAAATGAAAATTTTGTAAGAATCTCTTTGAAAAATCTGTAGATATTATAATTCAAATAGAAGAAAATTCCTAGTTAAATTCACGTTGAATCTTAAAAACATAGGACTTTAACAGGTTATTAGAACCTGTAGGAATATATTTTATAAAATTTAGATATAGAAAATATAAAGAAAGTATAAACACAGGGAATTGACAAATGGAAAAAAGAGACTATAATGACAACTATTCAAGAGCTTGACATTCAAATGCAAAGAACAGGACAACACTTTTTGCTACCTACGCATTGCAGAGAGCTTCCGGTTGGTGAGAGAAAGCAGCGCGGCAAAAAAGATATCACCTGCAAGCAGTCTGTATGAAAACAGGAAACTGCCAGTAAGACAGACCGGGATCCCGCCGTTAAAAGGGAGCCTATTCGTCTGAACGGAGAGTCGGAGGATAGGACTTAAGTGGCTGATGAAAACCGGCAATAAGAAGTGGTAACGCGGAGTTTGGGGGCTTCGTCTTCTTGGGGAGTATCCATTTGGGAACATTTGGGATATTCGGGAAGACGGGCCTTTTTTTATTGTGTAAGCATTGCCAGGCGGCTATGGGGACTGTGTGCAGGTATGCAAGGACACATAGACATTTGGCGATAAAACTTTCGGTTAGTGATCCGCTTACGGAAAATGGCAGTTGGATGTTTTACATTGAATTAATACGATGTACTAGACCACAGAATTACATGAGAGGAGAGTAAAGATTATGAATACACTTGTAATTGTTTTGATCGCAGCTGTATGCCTCTTTGCAGGCTACACATTATATGGACGCTGGCTGGCTAATAAGTGGGGAATTGATCCAAAAGCCAAGACACCGGCAGTTGCTAAGGAAGACGGACAGGACTATGTTCCTACAGACGGCTGGACTGTTTTTGCCCATCAGTTTTCATCGATCGCAGGCGCAGGCCCTGTGACCGGAGCTATCCAGGCGGCAGCATTTGGCTGGCTTCCCGTACTTTTATGGGTCATCATCGGTGGTATTTTCTTCGGCGCTGTTACAGACTTCGGCGCTCTGTACGCCAGTGTTAAGAACGAAGGAAAGTCTATGGGACTTCTGATCGAAAAGTATATTGGCAAGACCGGACGTAAGCTGTTTTTATTGTTCTGCTGGCTGTTTACCCTGATCGTTATTGCAGCATTTGCAGACATGGTAGCAGGTACATTTAACGCTTATACTGTAAAGGATGGCGTAACAGAGCTGTCTGCTGCAGCACAGACAAACGGCGCAGCTGGTTCTATTTCCCTGTTATTCATCGTATTTGCAATGGTATTTGGCGTAATGCAGAAGCATTTACATCTCACCGGATGGAAAGAAACAGCTGCCGGACTTGCATGCACCATTGCAGCACTGGCAATCGGTATGGCTTTCCCGTTAGTAGCCGGAAAAGATACCTGGTCTTATCTGACCTTTGCTTATATCTTTATGGCAGCTGTAATGCCAATGTGGCTTTTAATGCAGCCTCGTGATTACATGACCACATTTATGTTTGCAGGAATGATCATCGGTGCGGTTGTAGGCCTGTTAGTTGCTCATCCAACTATGAACCTTCCGGTTTATACTGGATTTAAGAACGCAAAAATGGGAGATATGTTCCCGATCCTGTTTGTAACGGTTGCATGTGGTGCTGTTTCCGGTTTCCATAGCCTGGTTTCCTCCGGTACCTCTTCCAAGACCATTTCCAATGAAAAGGATATGTTAAAGGTTGGTTATGGTGCAATGGTACTGGAAAGCTTATTAGCTGTTCTGGCTCTCTGTGTAGCAGGCGCTGCTGCAGCTGCTGACGGAACTGCTGCAACAGGAACTCCATTCCAGATCTTCTCTGCAGGTGTTGCAGGTTTCCTGGAAATGTTCGGTATCCCGGTTTATGTAGCACAGTGCTTTATGACTATGTGTGTATCTGCCCTGGCGCTTACAAGCCTTGACTCTGTAGCACGTATCGGACGTATGTCCTTCCAGGAACTGTTCAGTGTAGATGATATGGAACATGCAGAAGGCTGGAGAAAGTTATTCTGTAATAAATATTTCTCAACTGTTATTACTCTGGTATGCGGCTTTATCTTAACAAAGATCGGATATTCAAATATCTGGCCTCTGTTCGGAAGTGCAAACCAGCTGTTAAGTGCCCTGGTACTGATCACTTTATGTGTATTCTTAAAGGTGACAGGAAGAGAGAACAAGACATTGTTCCCGCCACTGATTATCATGCTCTGCGTAACCTTTACTGCACTGGTTGAAAGAACAATTGCCCTGGTCAATGCATTTGGCGCAGGAACTGCTGTATTTATGGTAGAAGGACTGCAGCTGATCATTGCCATCCTGTTAATGGTCCTTGGTGTGATCATTGTATACACATCTGGTAGGGAACTGTTCCAGAAGAAGGCTGAATTAAAACATAGTAATGAAGAAAAACTTGCATAAGCTTTTATAAGCATTAAAAAAGTGGCTTTTTTGAAGATCAAAAACAGCGGATATGGGAAATTGAGATCTTATATCCGCTGTTTTTTCTGCCGTTGACATTCCTGTTTCTAATGGTCTATAATGAGCGAAAAAGAAGAAGGAGCGTGAACAGTATGACATTCTTTGATGAGATCAGTAAAAATCTGACCGGTTATGGAAAAGAAGCTGCAAGAAAGGCAAAAGATGCTGCACAGGTGCTTCAGTTAAAGGCCCAGATCCGGGGGGAAAAGCAGAAGATCAATGAACTGTATGCTGCAATTGGTGCAGTGTATTTTAAAAACCACAGAGATGATTCGGAAGATGAATACAAAATATTCTTCCCGGAGATCGAAAGTGCCATGGTTCATGTGGCAGAGTTAGAGAAAAAACTCAGCCAGCTGGATACTACGGAAAAATGTCCCTGCTGCGGTGCTGCTGTGAAAAAGGGTGATTCTTTCTGCAGTAAGTGCGGTACACCGATCCAGAAGGAAGAAGATGGGACAGAGGAACAGCACATTGCTGTGACAGAGGATGATTTTGTCCAGGAAGAAACAGCAAAAGAGCCTGCAAAAGAGACCACAGAGGAAAAAAAGACGGAAGCAGCAGAAAATGTGGTCCAGGAGACAGAAACAGAAAATACGATAGAAGAAGAGACAGAACAGAAAGAGGAGCCGGTTTCAGAGCCGGAAGAATAGATTATGAAAGAAAAAAAGACAGGACTGGTGTTAGAAGGCGGCGGTATGAGAGGTATTTATACGGCCGGAGTGCTGGATGTATTTATGGAAAACGGCATTACATTTGATGGTGTGATCGGAGTATCTGCAGGTGCCATCCATGGCTGTTCCTTTGTGTCAGGACAGAAGGGCAGAAGCATCCGGTATTATATGAAGTATTGCCGCAACTGGCACTTTATGAGCTTTCGGAGCCTGTTTTTAACCGGCAACATTGCAGAGGAAAAATTCTGCTATCATACATTGCCTGAAAAGCTGGATCCTTATGATTACGAGGCCTTTAAGAAAAGCCATACAAAGTTTTATGTAGGCTGCAGTAATGTAGAGACTGGAAAAGCAGAGTATCTTCCTATTACAGATATGAAGGAGGAGATAGACCGGATGAGAGCTTCCGCGTCACTGCCTCTTGTTTCAAAAATCGTAAAGACAGCAGGAATGAAGCTTCTTGATGGTGGCTGTACAGACAGTATCCCGGTAAAGGCATTTGCAAAAATGGGATATAACAAGGATGTAGTGGTACTGACCCGCCATAAGGGATACAGGAAGGAAAAAGAAGGGATCAGTCTGACAAAGCTTGTATACAGGAAATATCCGGAATTTGTAAAAGCTGTATACAAACGCCCGGATGTGTATAATCATACATTAGATGAGATTGAAAAATGGGAAAAAGAAGGAAAGATCTTTGTGATCCGCCCAAGTGTTCCGCTGTCCATCGGACGCATGGAGGCAGACCCAAAGAAGCTTAAGGAAGTTTATGAGCTGGGACGGGATGATGCGCTCAGACAGATCACAGCCATGAAGGTTTTTCTCGCTCATAGAACGGATGCCCATGGAAATACACAGCAATGATCATCGATGCCGCCTTGGAGGAAACTTTGATGATGCAGATGATCATCCCTGTGGCCTGGAAGAACATGCCGTTTAACGGCAGATAGCCGGATCAATACCAATCCGGACCATGGCGGTAAATGTATTATCATTAAAGTAAATATCAAATTCGTCTTTGGGGCGGTTCAGGATACGCTGGATACTCAGCATCCCGAGCCCCCCGTCTTTTTTACTGGAAAGAATCTTTCCGTTTTTCTCATGAATGGTACCGTTATAGGCATTTTCTACCAGCATAAGCAAGTGTTCACCGTCCATGCGGGCCTGAATACGGATGAATGGATCCCTGGTCATCTTTTTCGAGGCTTCCATGGCATTTTCTAGAAGATTTCCAATGACGATGCACAAGGTCAGGTCATCAATGGGGATGTGGGCAGACAGATCCAGGCGGGCGGTGAAGGAGATTCCGGCTTTTTCAGCCCGTGCTGCATATTCCTGGATCAGTCCGTTTACAGCCTGATTTTCACAGAAGTTTTTCTGTTCGGAAGTCTCTAACTCTTTCTGAAGGTTTTTTAAATATTTTACCTGCTGTTCCTTGTCCATGTAGAGCAGGGCATGGATGTGATGCCGGAAATCATGTCGGATGATGCGGACCTGTTCAATATAGTCCAGAGTCTGGTTGTAGTGTTCCCGCTGTTTGCTGATCATCTGGCGTGCAAAGGTCAGTTCTTCTTCAGTCTGTTTACGTTTCACAATCTGTGCAGTGCTGTTTAAGGTCAGTGTATAGAGCAGAAGCAGGCTGATGCAGAGAATGAGAAAGAAGAGGAGGAGGCTATGGCTCTGACCAGATGGAATACCATAAGGAAACAGGGCGCGTTCGCCAAGCAGCTGGATAAAAAGAAACAGCGCCGGATAAGCAGCCAGCAGCAGGGAAAAGCGGGGGGAGAGACTTCCAAAGATCTCCCTTGCCCGCTTTTTCATCCAGAAATGCACGAACAGGCAGCAAAGTGAGGCATTGAGCAGGGAGATAAGTGTGCAGAGCTGTTCCTGGGATAATGGAAGCAGTGTGTAAAAACACCAGGCTGTAAAGTGGTTCAGAAAGGAAGAAAGATCTGCAAGCATCCAGGCAGACAGGTAAAAGAACAGCTTTTCTACTGCGGATCCCTGGAAAAAGATCAGGAGCAGCAGAAAAAAAAGGCATGAAAAAATGCCCTGGAAGATCCAAAAGGTGCGGTCGGAGATATGAAACAGGGACTGGGTAAAGATCATGATGACCCACAGATAAACAGAGCAGGCGGCGATGGTTTCCCTGTTTTTCTGTTTTGGTTCCAGACAGAGAAAGATGGGCATCATACGTACAGACAGATTGATCAGATTCTGGAAAATACCACAGGCAGCATCGTTCATAAGTAAGGTTCTCCTTTAACGCAGGCGGTAATGATAGTAGGCATTTTTGGCTTCCTTGTAAAAAGCACGGGAAATGGGAATAGAAGTACCGTCTTCCATCTGGAAGAAGGTATCCTCCAGTGTGCGGACATGTGCCAGATTGACAATGTAACTCTGGTGGCAGCGCAGAAAAATTTCCTGTTCTGCTACAGATTCCAGGATCGCGGAAAGCTTCTGGCTTAAAGGAATAACATTGCCGTCAGTCAAGGTGGCATATACTTTGTGAAGCCGGTTTTCAAAATGGGAGATGCGTTCCAGCGCAAGCTCCACCGGAACCCGGTTTACTATGACGGAGAGACTGGCCTGAGGCAGGGAAAGGCGCTGTCTGGAAACACGGTCCATGGTTTCTTCAAAGTCCTCCCAGTGTACGGGCTTTAACAGAAAACCGGAAGCACAGACACGGTAGCTGTCTACTGCGGATTCCAGGGAAGAGGTGATAAAGATGATGACCGGATCCCCATATAATTTCAGAAGATCTGCCGCACCCTGAATGCCGCTTTTTCCAGGCATCAGGACATCAAGAAGGTAGAGATCGTAGGCTCTGTCAGTGTCCAGGACATCCTGCATGGAATGAAAAATTTCAAATTCAGCCGGCTGTTTCCTGGCTTCAAAATAGCGCTTTGTGTATTGTTCCACCAGCTCCCGCTCTTCTCTTGTATCGTCACATATGGCAATTTTCAGCATGGCATTATCTCCTGGTTGCATATTTGGTCCTGTTTTTGCAGAATTGGAAGTTTTGCACACATCAAACCTGTGGTAAACTAAAAACATAAACAATTTATACAACTTTTTGTCAGGGTTGTCAAATATTACAGGAGGGTATGTGTATGGGTACAAATTTATTGGTTACTGCGATTGTTATCGTATATCTGCTGTTCATGCTGTGGATCGGCTGGTATTCTTCCACTAAGATCACAAGCAACACAGATTTTATGGTAGCCGGAAGAAGACTGGGACCGTTTTTAATGGCTGGAACACTGGCCGCAACTGAGATCGGCGGCGGCAGTTCTCTCGGTGTTGTTCAGAATGGTATGTCAGGCTTTGGTCTGAGCGCATCCTGGTATATTACCACCATGGGTATCGCGTTCATCATCTTAAGCTTTGTTGCTCCGAGGTTCCGTGCGGCAACCGTCAAGACTGTTCCGGAGTATTTCCGCAGACGATATGGCAAGGAGTGCGGACTGATCACGGCTGTGATCATGCTGCTTCCGCTGGTAGGACTGACCGCAGGACAGTTTATCGCATCCGCAGTGATTCTCTCTACCATGTTAAACATTGACTATCAGGTAGCAGTTATCATCGTAGCAGTGGTAGTTACCGTTTACTCCATCATGGGCGGTCTGTGGAGCGTTACTCTGACCGACTTTGTACAGGTTTTCCTGATCGTCATCGGCATGATCATTGCAGTTCCGTTTGCCATGAACTATGCAGGCGGCTGGAGCAGTATTTCTGCAAATATTCCAGAAGGAACAATGAACTTGTTTGAGGGTTATGACTTATTTGGCATTATTTCCCTTGTGATCATGTATACCGCAACCTTCTCTGTAGGACAGGAAGCAGTATCCCGTTTTTATGCTGCAAAAGACGAGAAGGCAGCAAAGGGCGGTGCATGGCTGGCAGCACTGATCAACTTTATTTATGCATTTATACCGACTATCCTGGGTATCATTACTTTAGCGCTGATCAATATGGGTAAGTTCAGTTCCGAGCAGTTTGCTTCTGTAGGTGCACGTTACGCCCTTCCGGTTCTGGCTATTAACACAATGCCGGCCCTGATCTGCGGACTGCTGTTTGCTGGTATCATTTCCGCGACCATGTCCAGTTCTGACTCTGATCTGCTTGGCGCAGGTTCCATTTTCGCAAATGATATTTACAAAGCAGTATTAAAACCTGATGCATCCAGTGAGTCTGTTATGAAGGTTACTAAGATCGTAATGTGTCTGGTAGGTGTGGCATCTATGCTCATTGCACTGTTTAACACCCAGAGTATTGTTTCTATCTTAATGTTCTGCTTTACCCTACGTGCAGCAGGCTCTTTCTTCCCATATGTTATGGGACATTACTGGAAGAAGGCATCTACTGCAGGAACTATTGCTTCCTTACTTGCGGGAACTGTTGTAGTTGTATATCTGGAGCATATTTCCAAGGGTGTGCTGTTTGGTATTAAGTTTAGCCAGCCGATCATCCCGGGTCTGGTTGCAGCGTTCATTGGATTTGTAGTATTCTCCAAGCTGATGCCGCCGAAGGTAGAGACTACTGAGCTGGCACCGGAAGAAGATGATTAAGAAACTGGAGTCAGCGAAAAGCTGCTGAAATGAAAAAGAGCTAGTGTAAAAGCCAGCTCTTTTTCTATGTTAAAATCGATAACAGATATTTAAGTACATTTTTTTAAATAAGTTGTTTTATTATTTTCTAAAATACTGAACAACATCAAAATACGCAAAAACTATCTTAGGGCCTGAGGAAACCAGAATGGTCATTTTATGTCTGACTTCTAATGTATTGTTATCAAAAAAACGAATATATTCATGATAATCCGAATTGTATGGAGAAGTATATATATACTGATCTCCTATATGTTCATAATGTTTTTCACGGACATGTTCGGCCACTCTTGAGTCAACACCGGCTGGCTGTATATCTGCACCTGCATCTGAAGTGTTTTTAATAGTTAATTGATCAACTTGTGTATCCCATGATGCTGATAAAATAAATTTGCGGCTTTTTCCCCAATCATAAAATTCCTGTAAAGAAGATGCGCTGTCGGTTTCCTTTCCCTTTAATAATTGTGCTTGTGTCTCATAATCGTAAACATCTGTTTTGTATAGATAATATGTACCATCTGATGCATTTGTAAGATTTGTATGTTGCTCATTACTTAAAGATTTAGTCTGTACATTATTATCTTTTACCCAGGCACCATTTTCATTAACCTGATAACCATCTGATGTAATGGTATCTGACAACATCCATCCATCAGCATCAAAATAATAACATTCTGCTATTCCGTCATTATTACCGTCGATCCACTGCCAGCTATTCTGTGCATAAGTTCCATTTCCATAATTGTATTTCCATCTTTGAGAATTTTCACCTGAACCATTTTCCCAGGTTCCTGCAAATACTGTACCTGTCATTGCCAAAGACATTGCTAATGTTATAAAAGCCGTGATTTTTAATTTCATATGTAACATATCCCACCTGCAATTTAACATTCTTTGTTTGATTCTACCATCCTAAAGTGGAAAACACTAGGGATTTTCGTCAAAATAAGACTGGGTTTTAATATGAGAAAAGCGCTTATCAGTAAAAAATACATATTTAAGACGGACGGTCAGAGGGCCTTGGATTCATCAAGGATCCAAGGCCCTTCTTTTCATACCTGTCTAAGCAGATCTATACCGGATCGTATTCGGTCATGCCGGGAGAGGCATGAGAGCATATGGGCTAGTATAATCCACGATTAATTACCGATCCCTTACACGCAGGATAAATTTTCATGTGCAAGGAAGCTGAGTGAGGCGATGCCGGTAGCATCGTCGATTGAAGCTGACGCGGCAGATGGAAATTTAGACAAGTGAAAGGGGCGGATAATTATTGTGGATTATACTAGTTGCAGCTGTCACCGCATCCGCCACAGCCGCCATCACGGTTACTGCCGCATCCGCCACAGCCGCCATCACGGTTACTGCCGCATCCGCCACAGCCGCCATCATGGTCACAGCCACAGCTGCCGCGGTTCCACAGTGCATCATTGTATCCCTGCCAGTATCCCTGGCGGAAGCCTTCGCGGAAGGAATTCCTGCCGCCGCATCCGTTGTTATTACAACGTCCACAACTGCCGCTGCATCCGTTATTCCAGCCATTGCATCCATTGTTCCAGCGATTATTACATCCAAACCAACACATAAATCCACGCTCCTTTTAATTACTTACTGATGATTGCTTAAACACAGGAAAGAGGCACCGGTAAGTGCTGTCTTTGATATGTTTGTACTATAAGATATGGGACAGAGGGACAATGTGTGCAGATAATGGAGAAAAAACAGAATGTGGGAAAGGGCAGTGGTATACAGGAAAAGATGGCAGCGGTTGTAACAGCATTTAGCAGGACTACATAAATTAATAGGGAAAAGAAAAGGAGATATTAATTGATATGGAGCCATATACAGATATGAAATATAGTGACTGCGGCTGCAGCGGCCGGTGCCGTAAGGTATCCGGAAACCAGAACCAGTCTGTGAGAAGCTGCCTGGATCCGGCAATGCAGGCGGGAAACGTAATCCGGTATCCTCAGATGGGAAACCCGATGAATGATGGGATGATGCCGGAAAATAGGATGACAGGACAGACGCCCCGGATGATGCCGGAAAATGGGATGGTAGGGCAGATGCCTCAGATAATGCCAGCAAATAATGGAACCGGACGGTTGCCGGCAAATGACGCAACCATGCAGGTGCCGCAAAATGGAAATAATTGGGAAAATAACAGAGATTTCGGATGGAACTACATGCCGGGACTGGAGGGCAATGCTTTCTGTCCGGGAAGTATGCCGGGAGTTTTAGAAAAAGATTATCCGCTGGCAATGGCCTATGTGCCATGGCAGCAGTGGAAGAACCCTTATGGTCCGGAGCGGGGATTAGCCCAGGGAACCATCTTTTCAGAACTGGACCTGGCTTTTGATAAAGGGAGGTGCAGTTAGATGAACAACACTTCAAGGGATGCCCTGCTTATGGCAGTAAATCAGGCTGGTTTTGCAGTAACAGAGGCAAATCTCTATCTGGATACACATCCCTGTGACTCTCAGGCCATTGCCTATTTAAAGCAGATGTCACAGGCATATGCAGATGCCAGAAATGCCTACGAAGCCCAGTATGGGCCGTTACGTGCTGAAAATGCAAAAGATACAGTCTACTGGTCCTGGACAGATGACCCGTGGCCATGGGAAGGAGGCGGTTATTAATGTGGATCTATGAAAAGAGACTGGAATTTCCTGTAAATATTAAAGAGCCAAATGCGAAAATGGCGATGTTTATAATGAGTCAGTATGGTGGCCCGGATGGGGAGATGGGTGCATCCATGCGCTATCTTTCCCAGCGTTATTCCATGCCATACAAGGAATGCAAGGCAGTCCTTACAGATATTGGTACAGAAGAACTGGCTCATCTGGAGATCGTGGCGGCTATTATCCACCAGCTTACCCGTAATTTAACAGCTGAACAGCTGGCAGAACAGGGATTTGGCCCTTATTATATTGACCATGCTACCGGGATCTGGCCCCAGGCAGCCGGTGGAGTGCCCTTTAATGCCTGCGAGTTCCAGAGTAAGGGAGATATTATCACGGATCTTCATGAAGATATGGCTGCGGAACAGAAAGCCCGTTCCACATATGACAATATCCTTCGTGTAGTGACTGATTATGATGTATGTGAGCCTATTAAATATTTAAGAGAGCGTGAGGTCGTTCATTATCAGCGCTTTGGTGAAGCCCTGCGCATCACCCAGGAGAAGTTAGACAGCAAAAATTTCTATGCTTTTAATCCGTCTTTTGACAATGGAAAAAGCGTGATCCAGCCGAGAAATTAAACAGATCATAAAAATTTCTTACTGTGCAAAAAAGCCCGGCAAAACCGGGCTTTAAAATAGCAAAATATTCGTAATGGCTGGACTGTAACGAATATTCAGGCTGAACCATATCTGGCACAGTCAGTATTGGATCAATATGATGATACCAGGGTCAAAAGGTCAAAAATCCGACACAAGCTTGCTTGCAGGAGGATTTTCGAACTTAGGACCCGCCAAAACATGAGTAAGAAGCCATTTTTTGAAAAAAAATGAGCGGATTACGAATGTTTTTAGAATTGCGGGAGTGCAAAGCACGCAGCAATTCGGTATCAGAGGGGTCAAAATACCTTTTGACCCCAACATCATATGATGTAAGTGTCAAAAGTATAAATTGCGTTTGTACTCGCACAAATAAGCAATTTATACTTATTGACACGCCGAACACCGAAAACGAAATAAAATGGTGTGAACACGCCATTTTATGGGAGTTTGAGGTGTTCGAGGATTGCGGGAATTGCATAGCAATGGAGCAATCCGGTTACATCAGTGAGTGGCAAAATTTACTTTTGACACTCACATCATCAATATTACAATGTGATCAATATGCCTTTAAGCAATTCTACATCCTCTTTCTGGTGGGTGGAGATCAGTAGAAAACGGTTGTTTCTGTATTCCTGTAAAAATCTTATAACATCTATCTTCGTTTCTTCATCCAGCCCCGTAAATGGTTCATCTAATAAAAGCATATCGGATTTAGTAAGAAGTGCCCGTAAAATCGCAGTCCGTCGTTTCATACCCCCGCTTAAGGTAGATACCGGCCGGTTTAAACATTCTTCCGGCAGTAGACGGCACATAGTGGTGCGGATCTCTTCCATGGAAAACTCAGAAGATTTTCCTTTTTGCACCATCATCACATTTTCTAAAGGTGAAAATGTGGGGCAGAGCCGGTCTTCCTGGAAAACAGTGGAAATACGCAGAGGCCGGGAAACATCCCTATCAGAGCCAGAGCCAAAACAGGAACCAGAACTGGCACTCCAGACAATTTCTCCCTCGTCTGCCTTTTCTAACCCCATAAGAATGCGGAATAAAGTGGTCTTTCCTGTTCCTGAAGGGCTCATCAGGCAGTAAGTCTGATCCCGGTCCAGCGTAAGGTCCACATTTTTCAAAACGGTCAGGGAATCATAAGATTTCCACAGGTTTTTAATAATGATCTGTTCCATATCAGTGCCGTACTTTCTTTAATAATGTTAGGAAAACTAATTCAAAAACTGCGCTTATAAGGATAATAGAAAAGGTCCAGGCAAAAAGCCCGGAAGTATCCAGATACAGTTTTGTATAGTATAGCTGTTCCCCAATGGAAGCTTTAGGGATACCGATGACTTCTGCTGCAACTCCTGATTTCCAGCTCATTCCCAAGGCAGTCCGGCAGCTGCTTATCAGATATGGGTGGACAGCCGGGACAAAGAGAAAGCGTACTTTTTTCAGAAATGGCATGGAAAATACCTGGGACATTTCTAAAAGCTTTTTATCCATGTTTTCAAGTCCTGTCAGTGTGGCACCGTAGATCATAGGAACGACCACCAGAAAGGAAATAAAAACAGACAGGTTTTCTGATCCGATCCAGATCAGTGCCAGAATGACGAAAGAGGCCACTGGTACGCAGCGGATCATCAGCATAGGTGGTTTTAAAAATTCTTTTACCAGAGGAAAGGCCCACCCAAGGCTTCCAAGAAGGATACCAAGGAAAAAAGCACTTAAAAAGCCTGAACAGATACGAAAGGCAGAGTGGAGCAGACTTAGCCAGAAATCCCCATCTTTTAACAGGCCGGCAAGTGCCACTGCCATGTTAACAGGTCCGGCAAAAATCACATTGTTATGGATAAAAAGATCTGCCAGCTGCCAGATCCCGATCCAGATCAGCCAGCAGATCCAGTTTTTTCCATATTTTTTCATCATATTTTTCATTATGGAAAGGATCCTGTAAGTTATTTATGGAAGATAGTAGAAGTCATCAGCAGGTAACTGTCCACCTACAGATTTTGCATCAGCAGCTTCCAGTACAGATAAATAGCCTGAAAGAGCAGACTTCATCTCATCCCCAGTAATGCATACAATGTTGCAGGCCGGCATAGCCTTTTTCGCAACCGGTGCTTTTTCAACGATGCCCAGTGCAGCTACCATTTCAGCAGCCTCATCCAGATGTTCGCTGGTATAGGCAGCAGATACTTTGTGGTCTTCTATAAACAGCTTTACTGCATCTTCATGTTCCTTTAAGAAGTCACTGCGTACAATAGTAACGCCTGTTACTAACTGGCTTCCATTTTCCTTATTTAAAAGGTTCCACTGTTCAGTCAGGTCAAGAACTGGCTTTAAAGCTTCGTTCTGGATGCAGGCTGCAGTTGCAAAAGGCTGGGGAAGGACACCTACAGCAGATGGATCTTCTTTTAATACAGAAGCAACTTCCGCAGCTTCAGACTTAAATTCCAGAGTAACATCCCCATCTGTAAGGCCATTTTCAGAAAGGAGATAGTTCATTACATATTCCGGGGTAGTACCTTTTCCGGTCATGTAAAGGGTCTTTCCCTTCAGGTCTTCCATGGAGGAAATGGAGTCATCAGAAGCAACTACATAGAGAACACCAAGCGTATTGATATCGATCACATTTACATTGCCCTGGGTTTTTGTATACAGGATACTTGCAACATTGGCAGGTACTAAAACAATATCCAGATCGCCGTTTGCCACAGAACCAACCAGTTCATCGGCTTTTCCAACCATGGTAAAGGTGTAGTCATTTTCTGTTTCGCCCTTTTTGGCACGGTCCATCAGCTGGGCCAGTCCCATAGAGGTAGGTCCCTTTAAAGAGCCGACACGGACAGAAGTATTGTCGCTGTTTTTGGAAGAGTCGGTGGATTGGTCAGCAGTTTCCTGGGAACTTTCTGCTTCGTCAGAGCTTTTTGCTGTTGTTTCAGCAGCGGTTTGTAAAGCAGCTGTCGTAGAGGCAGCTGTCCCAGTAGAAGAAGTCTGTTTGTCAGCGTTATCTGCGCATCCGCTTAAAACAAAAGTGCCTGCAAGGGCCATAGCCAGAAGTTTCATGGATTTTTTCATAATGTATTTTCCTCCTGAAAATGATAATGTCTTCTTAAAAATAAGAAAACATTCATAATAACAGGACTATCTTACCATAAAAATCCCTTGCTGTGGTAGATAAGTGCTGTTAAAATAGTTCTATTGATAAAAATAAAAGAAGATTGGAAAAAATAAAAGGAAATTGGAAAAAAATGGGAAAATTATACGGGATCGGAGTAGGACCGGGGGATCCGGAACTGCTTACACTGAAAGCATATAAAATATTACAGAAAGCAGATGTGATCTTTTGTCCGGAAAAGAAAAAAGGGGCGGGAAGCTTTGCTTTCGATATTATAAAAGAACACATAAAAGACAGTAAAGCCCGGATCGTAGATCTGGAATATCCCATGCATTATCACGGGGATGAATTAAAAAAAATGTGGCAGGAAAATGGCCGCATTATCTCTGAATATTTAAAAGGTGAGAAAACAGGCGCATTTATCACGCTGGGAGATCCTTCTGTATACAGCACTTTTATGTACACTCTTCCTTATATAGAAGCTTTTGGGACAGAGATAGAAGTGATCCCCGGGATTCCGTCTTTCTGTGCAGCAGCAGCTATTTCCAGAACGCCTCTTACAGCCTGGGACGAGGACCTGCTTGTGGCACCGGTACGGAAAAACAGCCCAGAAGACCTGACAAAGCTTCTTAAAGAACATGACAATGTAGTATTTATGAAGCCTTCTTCTGATAAGGAAGCTCTCTTAACAGCCATCAAAGAAAGCGGACGGGAGAATTCCTTTGTACTGGTGGAAAAGGTAGGAACAAAGGAGCAGCGCCTGATCTGTGATTATAATGAATTAAAGGAAAATAACATTCCTTATCTGTCTTTAATGATACTTAAGGATCAGAAGCAGTAAGCTGCATTTTTCTGCGGTATTCTCCGGGAAGACAGTCATAGCGTTTAAAAAAGGATTTTGCAAAAGCACGGCTGTTTGGAAATCCATTATTAATGGCAATATCATTTAAACTGCGGTCAGTGTGGAGCATTTCGCGGAAAGCATATTCTGTGCGCAGGTTTAAAAGATAGGTTTTGTAGCTGATCCCTGCATATAGACGGAACATACGTGACAAATAATTGGGGGAAAATCCAAAGGTTTCAGCTACACTTTCCAGGGTAATAGGCTGGTTATAATGTTTCTTCATATAAGAGGTGATCCTGGAGAGACGGTCTAAGTGCCGTTTTTGCCGTAAGGTTCCCTCATCTGCTTCTGTTTTCATAAAATTAGTGGTCATCTGGTATAAAAGTTCGTAGAAAAGGCTTTGCATCTTTAAAAGATAAGCCTTTTCTTTTTTTGTATACACATGATACATTTGTTCAATAAGAATGGCCAGAGTACGGTTTTTCTCCTGGGACTGGCTTATAAATACAGCATAGTCCTCTTTTCCCATATAAGGGGCAAAATAGGAAGCCGGGATCTGGAGAACAAGAGTCAGATTTGGCTTTGGTGCCTCAATGGAGTGGATCTCATTGGAATTGACGATGATCAGTTCCCCGGCGCTTAAAGGCTGGGACTGATTATTAATATAAAATCTCAATTCTCCTTCCAGGACCAGGAATATCTCTACAGACTGGTGCCAGTGGTTGGCGCGGCGGTAATTGCCGTTTTTTCCTTCAAAAATAAAAAATTTGCAGGGAAGATCTTCGTTTGGCACGACCATTTCATAAGTAAAATCTTTAAGAGCCATTGGGCAGTCCTCCTTTTACAGATAAAATATACCATATAATGATAAAATATAAAAGGATAAGAAAGTGACATTATAAGGATAAGAATTGCTCTGGAATGATAGTTTAGGATAAGTTATAATCATTTTAGAATATAGTTGGCTTAGAGAAGGGAGAATCGGGGGATCATGAATTATCTCTTGGGAATTGATGTGGGGACTTCCGCAACAAAGACAGTGCTGTTTGATGAAAATGGAAGAGTGACCGCCTCTGCTTCACAGGAATATCCGTTGTATCAGCCAGAGAACGGATGGGCAGAGCAGAGGCCTGAGGACTGGGCAGATGCAGTTCTTAATACTATAAAAGAAGTTATTTCCAAGTCAGGCGCAGGCAAAGATGATGTAAAGGGGATCGGTATTTCCGGACAGATGCATGGTCTGGTCATGTTAGATGAGATGGGAGAAGTGATCCGTCCATCTATTATATGGTGCGACCAGAGGACCGGAGCAGAGGTAGAGGACATGTTAAAGATCATGCCCAGGGAAGAATGGATCCGGATTACTGCAAATCCGCCGCTGACCGGCTGGACTGCTGCAAAGATCCTCTGGGTACGGAAGAATGAGCCGGAAAATTATAACCGCTGCCGTCATATTTTACTGCCTAAGGATTATATCCGTTACATACTGACAGGTGTATTTGCCACAGAAGTTTCTGACGCAAGCGGTATGCAGCTTTTAGATGTTCCGGGCCGCTGCTGGTCAGATGAAGTGCTGAAAGCATTAAACATTGATAAGGATCTTTTAGGAAAGGTATATGAATCCTGTGAAGCAACAGGGACATTGCTTGCAGATGTGGCAAAAAGGACAGGTCTTTCTGAAAAATGTATGGTAGCAGGCGGTGCCGGTGACAACGCAGCAGCAGCAGTGGGAACCGGTGTTGTAAAAGACGGGACTGCCTTTACAACCATTGGTACCTCAGGTGTTGTATTTGCCCATACCAGCAAGCCTGCCATTGATCCAAAGGGAAGGATCCATACCTGCTGCTGCGCAGTACCAGGGGCATGGCATATGATGGGCGTGACCCAGGCAGCAGGTCTTTCTTTAAAATGGTTCAAGGACCAGTTCTGCCAGGATCTGGTAAAAGAGGCAGAGGAAACGGGCGCAGATGTATATGACCAGATCAATAAAGATGTGGCAGCTGTAGCACCGGGAAGCAACCGTCTGTTGTATCTTCCTTATTTAATGGGAGAAAGGACTCCTCACCTTGATCCGGACTGCAGAGGCGTATTTTTCGGACTGTCTGCTATCCATACAAGAAAGCATCTGCTGCGGGCCGTCATGGAAGGTGTTGCATATTCTCTCTGTGACTGCAATGAGATACTTAAGGAAATGGGGATCCGGGTAGACTGTATGAAAGCCTGCGGAGGCGGTGGAAAAAGCCCGGTATGGCGTCAGATGTTAGCAGATCTGTACAACTGTTCTGTGGAACGTGTAGTGCAGGATGAAGGCCCGGCACTGGGAGCTGCCATTTTAGCAGGTGTTGCCTGCGGTATTTATGAAAGTGTGGAAAAGGCATGTGACCAGCTGATCACATCCAGGGACAGCACAGAACCAAAGGCAGAAGAAGTGGTTGTTTATGAAAAATATCACAGACTGTACCAGAAAGTGTATACAAGTCTGAAAAATGATTATAAGGAGCTGGCAGAATTATCATGATCAAACAGATAAGTGTAATGGATACGGAATTTAAAAAGTACGGCAAGGTCATCGAAGGCTATGACCTGAAAGAAATTTTACAGAAAATGGAAGAAACCCCATGTCCGGATGATGTGGTGTATGTGGCTTCCGTAAAGGAACTGGAAGAGTTAAAGATCGCAGAAGAACTGGCAGACGGGGTTTACGGCCAGATGCCTGTCCAGATCGGTTACTGTAACGGACATAACCGCAGATTAAATGCACTGGAATATCACAGGGATTCAGAGATTAATATTGCAGTCACTGATATGGTACTGCTTTTGGCCAAAGAAGAGGAAATAGAAGATGATCATACATTAGATACATCTAAGGTAAAAGCATTTTTTGTTCCGGCAGGTACTATGATCGAAGTGTATGCAACTACTCTTCATTATGCGCCATGTCAGACCAGTGCTAAAGGTTTCCGCTGCGTAGTGGTCCTTCCAAAGGGGACAAACGGTGAATTAAGCCACAGACCGGAAAATAAGAGTGGTGAAGAGAAACTGTTGGCAGCTGTGAATAAATGGCTTATCGGCCATGAAGAAGGCGGACTTCCCGAGGGCAGTTTTATTGGACTGAAAGGTGAAAATATAGAAGTTTAAAAGGCAGAATTACAAAAACATTAGAAAGAGCATAGGGGCATTAAGAGAATAAATAAGGGCTGTGGTGAAACAGTCCTGTAAATATGGAGGAAAAAACATGTTTGAGAATATCCCGAAAGTAAAAATTGGTATTGTGGCAGTCAGCCGTGACTGTTTCCCGGAGTCTTTATCTGTAAACCGCAGAAAAGCCCTGGTAGATGCTTATAAGGCAAAATATGAGGCAGAGGACATTTATGAGTGCCCGGTCTGTATCGTAGAGAGTGAGATCCATATGGTACAGGCATTAGAAGATATTAAGAAAGAGGGCTGCAATGCTTTAGTTGTTTATCTTGGAAACTTCGGTCCCGAGATCTCTGAAACATTACTTGCAAAACACTTTGAAGGGCCAAAGATGTTTGTTGCAGCAGCAGAAGAGACCGGAAATGATCTGGTATCCGGCAGAGGTGATGCATACTGCGGTATGTTAAATGCAAGCTATAACCTTCAGCTGCGAAATATCAAGGCTTATATCCCTGAATATCCTGTAGGAACGGCAGCAGAATGTGCAGATATGATCCATGATTTCCTGCCAATTGCAAGAACCGTTATTGGTCTGTCGGATCTGAAGATCATCAGCTTTGGCCCAAGACCGTTAAATTTCCTGGCATGCAATGCCCCGATCAAACAGCTGTATAACCTTGGGGTTGAGATTGAAGAAAACTCAGAGCTGGATCTGTTTGAAGCGTTTAATAAGCATGCAGGTGATCCAAGAATTGCAGAAGTAGCAGCAGATATGGCAGCAGAGCTGGGAGAAGGAAATAAAAAGCCTGAGATTCTGGCAAAGCTGGCCCAGTATGAGCTTACTTTATCAGACTGGATCCGTGACCACAGAGGCTGCCGCAAATATGTTGCCATTGCAGGAAAATGCTGGCCTGCATTCCAGACCCAGTTTGGCTTTGTCCCCTGTTATGTAAACAGCCGCCTGACCGGACGCGGCATTCCAGTGTCCTGTGAAGTAGATATTTATGGTGCATTAAGTGAATTTATCGGAACCTGTATCAGCCAGGATGCAGTAACCCTTTTAGATATTAACAACTCTGTACCGGAAGACCTTTACAATGAGGATATCAAGGGTAAATTTAACTATGATTTAAAGGAGACTTTCATGGGCTTCCATTGTGGAAATACCAACTCAGGGAAGCTGGCATTCTGTGAAATGAAGTATCAGTTCATAATGGCCCGTTCTCTTCCGGAAGAAGTTACACAGGGAACTCTGGAAGGTGATATCATGCCTGGTGATATTACGTTTTACCGTTTACAGAGTACAGCTGACAACATTCTGCGCGCTTATGTAGCACAGGGCGAGGTACTGCCAGTGGCAACCCGGTCATTTGGTTCCATCGGCATCTTTGCAATTCCCCAGATGGGACGTTTCTACCGTCATGTACTGATCGAGAAGGGCTTCCCGCATCACGGTGCAGTTGCATTCGGTCACTTCGGCAAGAGCCTGTATGAGGTATTTAAGTATATTGGCGTTGATGTAGAAGAGATCGGCTTTAACCAGCCGGCAGGAATGCTTTATAAGACAGAAAATCCATTTACATAAAAACATATCCGATGTCCGATTTGTGAATTTGTCCCCTTTCTGTGGAAGTTTTGCCACAGAAAGGGGACTTTTTTCGATTTACAGGTGCCACACTTGCATCAGAGCCGCTGTTTCGCTATACTAATATAGCTGTGGATCATTTGCAGGAATATGAGGTTTACATCATGAAATACCAGATAAAAGACGGCACCGTTACCTTAGGCGGTGAAACTATATTATCCCATATTGATTTTGAAATACAGGGAAATCAGAAAATTGCAGTAGTTGGAAGAAATGGCGCGGGAAAGACTACGCTTTTGCGGCTGATCGCAGGAGAGTTGAGCCTGGACCGGGATGACAGACGTCAGGGACCGGGGATCCTGGCTTCCAGACAGCTGACGGTGGAGATGCTTGGACAGCAGGCTTTGGCAGAGGAAGAACGGACAGTAGAAGAGCTTATGATGCTTCATTGTCCTGCGAAAGGCCTTTTTGACAGGGAACGTTTTGAATATGAGCGGGAATATGACACCCTTTTTACAGGTCTGGGATTTCAGAAAGAGGACAAAAAGCGTTCTGTAGCAGCCTTTTCCGGAGGCCAGAAGACTAAGATCGCCCTGATCCGGCTTCTTCTTCAAAAGCCGGATCTGTTATTGCTGGATGAGCCTACGAACCATCTGGATATGGAAACAGCCTGCTGGCTGGAAGGTTATCTGAAGCAGTATCAGGGAGCTGTAGTCATGGTCAGCCACGACCGCTTTTTTATGGACCGTACTGCGGATATTATTTATGAACTGGATCAGGGGAAGATCACCCGGTATCCGGGAAATTATACCCAGTATCGTGAACAGAAACGTAAAAACTATGGGATCCAGATGAAGTCATATCTGCGCCAGCAGGAGGAGATAGAACGTCAGGAAGAACTGATCAAAAGGTTTAAAAATAAGCCTTCAAAGGCCGCTTTCGCCCGTTCTAGGAAGAAGATATTAGAGCGGATGCATCCTGTGGAAAAGCCAAGGGAAGATATGGCACATATTTTTACAGGGACGATCACTCCGCTGGTATCAGGAAGTAAGTGGGTCTTTGAAGCAGAGCATTTAAAGATCGGTTATGATAAACATCCCCTGTTAGAACTGAGCCTGCGTATACGCAAAGGCCAGAAGATCGGGATTTTAGGTGTAAATGGTTCCGGAAAAACTACATTTTTAAAGACAGTGGCAGGTTTCCTGCCTGCTGTAGCAGGAGACTGTTCACTGGGAAATAATATTACCATTGGATATTTTGACCAGTATTCAGCGGCGATCCAGTCAGAAAAAACAGTGGTGGAGCATTTTTCAGACCTGTTTCCGTCTCTGACGGATAAGGAAGTGAGGACTATTTTAGGCGCCTATCTTTTTAAAGGGAAGGATGGTGCAAAACGGGTGGATGACCTGTCCGGTGGTGAAAAAGCAAGGCTGGTACTGGCAGAACTTTTGCAGAGCCGGCCAAATTTTCTGATCCTGGACGAGCCCACCAACCATATGGACATTCAGGCAAAGGAGACCCTGGAATCAGCATTCCAGGCATATGAAGGCACCATTCTTTTTGTATCCCATGACCGGTATTTTATCCGCCAGGTAGCCAGGTCTGTGCTTATTTTTGAAAATAACGCTGCTTTTTATTATCCTTTTGGATATGAGCATTATCTGGAGCGGAAGGAAAAAGAAGCTTCCGGAGAGCCTTTGGCGGCCCGTATCAAAGCAGAGGAACAGGCACTGATCGAAGGTTTAAAAGCTGTGCCAAGGGCAGAACGTCACAGGCTGCGGGAAATCCCGGAGGAAGAAGCTTATGAACAGTGGAGACTGCGCCTGGCTGCAGAGGCTATAGAAAATGCTGCAGAGCGTGCAGAAGCAATATATCAGCAGATTCTGGAAAAAAATGGAAATAGAGAAGAATGGGAGCTGGAACACTGGTGTGAGACAGCAGATGCTGAAAATAAGCAGTTTTGTTCTGGGGACAGGAAAGAACCGGCAGAGGGAGAAATGGCTGCTCTTACAGAGCAATATGAAACTGCCCAGTCTGCATGGAAGGATGCCTGTCTTTTCTGGTACGATATCTGGTGTGAATCTCATCAGGAACCAGAGCCGTTCAGTACAGACGGCCCTGGAACGTCAGATTTCAAACAAGCAGAGGCACAGGATTAAAACAGCTTTGTAAACTTATTTTGGCACCTTTGGCATTATCATAGGGGCTTATTGTGTATTTACCAGTGCTCCCAGCTCTGTGATCTCACAGCCGCCCCGGGTCCTGTGGATCTTAATATATCCGGCATTTGCCAGCCGCTGCAGGCTGGTGCGGATATTGGCCTGGGTCAGCTGCAGCCCTTCTTCATTTAGCTTGTCGCAGAGGAAGGAACGTCCGCTGCGGGGATTAGCAGCGATCAGGGATAAGATCCGGTGCTCTGTTATATCAAGCTGCTGTTCACGCCTGCGGATCTGATTTAAAATATAGCCCGGAAGATCACTTAAAGACAGTGGTTCTCTGTGATAGATACAGGAAAAGTAAGTACAAACATTTTTAAGCTCCAGTACATTTCCCGGCCAGTCGTACTGGTTTAAGAAAGTGAGTACCGGCTCTGTAAGTAGCTGTTTGGAGGTCAGTCCCGGTTCCTGGAAGGCCCGTTTTAAGAAGGTTTCCAAAAGCAGGGGGATATCATTTCTGCGCTGTCTTAAAGGAATGGTATACAAAGATACCGTACTTAACAGGAAAAACAGCTCATCTAAGAATTTCCCTTCCAGAACGCGGGAGTACAGATCGCTGACAGAGGTAACGATCAGGCGCAGGTCCAGAGGCTGGGGGGAACAATTATTTCCCAGCGGGATAAAAAAGCCATTTTTTAAGATACTTAAAAGAAGGCGCTGCAGTTCTGAATCTGCATACTGAAGATTATTGATCAGCAGTGTTCCTCCTTTTGCAGCTTCCAGTGCGCCGGTTTTTTTACGGACACCATTTTCCTGCTGTTCATAGCTGCCAATGAGGGCTGCTTCAGCGGACTCTGACTTCAGGGAAGAAATATTTAAGGAAATAAATGGCCCGTCGTGACGGCGGGAATTTAAGTGGATGGCCTGGGCCAAAAGTTCCTTTTCCGTGCCGCTTTCCCCTTCTATAATAATAGGAAAATCATTGACAGATACTCTTCGTGCTGTGTCTAACATATGCAGCTGCAGTGGGTTTACAGTAGAAAAGTAACTGAAATCGCATAATTTCGTAATACGGGTAGGAAACTGGGCATCCTGGAGCGGGTTTGTATGGATCAGGCGTACCTGACGGCTGTCTGCAATGCTGAAGTCCTGAAACCACATGCGGAAAGCTTCTTCTCCATTGTGTACAGCAATTCCGTCATTCTGGCTGGGATAATCGTAAATGATCCCGGCCTCTTCTAACAATCTTGAAAAATTTTTTTCCTGAATATCACGTTCTTTGATCCCGGTCATCCTCAGAAAAAGGGAATTACACAGTTCTATTTTGCCGGACTGGTTTAGCAGGCACAGGCCTTCTGAGGCATTCTCCAAAATTCCCCGCGTGATCTCTTTCATATCCAGAGCCTGGCTTAACTGCTGGTTGGAAAGCTTCTGTATCTGGATAATATGGTTTAAGTAATTTTTTGTAACCTCATCGGCCAGGCTGGAAGGAAGTTTGAAAACGGCGATCAGCTCGTTAATAGTAGAAATATCTACAATACGGTTGCCAATATCGATTACCTGATGGATGAAAGAAGGAACCAGATGAACTTCTCCCGGAGTTACACAATACTGGATATCTTTCCGTACCTCTCCAGTACCCGGAAGATAGGGGAGAAAATGGTACTGGGAAAAGCCATATTCTTTTAACTGTTCCATGATCTCATAGGTGGTGTCCACTGTATCATTGACCAGGTATACAAAAGACCCAGGCGGGATCTGAAGGATGCGCTGGAGATAGGTATGGTTAAATGTACGCATACATACCAGCTGTTTTACAGAATCCGGAATGGAAAAAGGCATCTGCTCTTTTAATTCACCTGTTGTATACAGGATACAGCCTGCATCTTCCATATCCTCCGGCTTCAGGTCAGCAATTCTGGTAGACACAATGGTAAGGTATTGTCCAAAAAGGGAAGAAAGGTAAGAGGCGATCCCTACTTTTGCCACCGGATTCCGGGTCAGGATCAATAGTTTATGCTTCATGTAAGTAATCCTCCTTATTAGGTTGATTATATATCGATAAAACAAATAAAACAACCTAAAGACAATAAAAAATAAATTTTAATAAGAAAAGTGTTGTATTTTCTGTACGGACATTTGACAGCGATATAAAGAATCGTATAGAATGGTCACTAAAGCAAGGGCGCTTTGAAAACAGTCAGGGAACTGTGCATGCGAGAAGTGTGCCCTGCTTTTTCTATATAGTCTTCCCGCAAGGAAGGCTGGCGGAAAAAGTAAGATAGAGGAGGATATGAAAAATGAAGAAAAGAGCTTTATTAGTAGCACTTGCAGCAGCAATGGCAGCAAGCCTTGCAGGCTGCGGCGGATCTTCTGCATCCAGCACCACAGCAGCTGGCAGCGCAGCAGAAAGCAGTGAAGCAGCTGGAAACACAGCAGCAGATGCTTCTGGAAAGGACAGCCTGGTTATCGTAACATCATCTGATGTACTGTCTATGGACCCATACAGATATGATGAGGGACCTACAAACCAGATCATGCTCCATATCTATGAGGCAATGGTTGCCCAGAATGCAGATATGTCCTTTGGGCCTTGTCTGGCAGAAAGCTGGGAGACCTCTGAGGATGGTTTAACCTGGACCTTCCATTTAAGAGAAGGCGTTAAGTTCCATGATGGTGATGCAATGGATTCTGGCGACGTTGTTGCATCTATCAATCTGGCTTCCAATCCTGATTCCCCATCTGCATACAGCAGCTACACATCCAGCTTTGAGTCTGTGGAAGCACCTGATGCAAATACCGTTGTTATTAAGACTGAAAAACCAAACCCTTTAATGCTGTTTGATGTTGCCCAGCTGTATGTATTAAAACAGGAAATTGCAGAAGTTGGCACAGAAGAGCAGGTTGCAGACAATGTAATTGGTACCGGCCGTTACAAATTCGTAGAGCAGGTTAAGGAAGATCATATCGACCTGGCAGCAAACGAAGATTACTGGGGCGAAGTTCCGGCTATTAAGAATGTACGTTTCCGTCCTATTACAAATGAAGCAACCAGAACCGCTACCATGCTGACTGGCGATGTTGATTTTACTATTGACGTATCTGCAAGAGATATCGACCGTCTGGATGCAACTGAGGGTATCAGCGTGATCAAGCAGAAGGGTCTTCGTGAGATCTACCTGAACCTGGACAGCCGTGAGGATTCTCCTCTGTTCCCTGGACAGAAAAATCCAATGTCTGATGTAAAAGTAAGACAGGCTATGTATCTGGCAATTGATGAAGGAACCATTATCAAGAACATCATGAATGGATGCGCATATGAAATGAACTCTGTTGTTCCGGAAGATTATGTAGGCTACACCGAAGTTACCCGTGAAGCATATGATCCTGAAAAGGCAAAACAGCTGTTAGCAGAAGCTGGATATCCAGATGGTTTTGAAGTAACCTTAGATGCTCCAAATGACCGTTACATGAACGATGAGCAGATCGCCCAGGCAGTAGCAGGTTATCTTGAAAAAGTAGGTATCAAGGTTAATTTAAACCTGATGCCAAAGGCTAATTTCTTCAGCTACATTAAACCATTAGAGAATAAATCCATGTTCTTAATGACCGGATGGTCTGATGCTTCTGGTGATGGACTTTCTCTTATGCACGATATGCTTTACACCTATAACCGTGAGGCAGGTGATGGCGGTGTCAACAGAGGTCATTACTCCAACGCACAGGTAGACGCCCTGATCGATCAGGCATTCACTGAGATGGATGATACCAAGAGAGGTGAACTGGTAGCAGAGGCTGACAAGATCGCAAGAGAAGATTATGCATACATTCCGCTTCACTTTGAGCAGGATACATATGCGATCAAGGATACTTTAAATTACACCCCAAGAATGAACAAGTATGTATATGCATGGGAGTTCTCTTATAAATAAACGTTAGGTAACAAAGTAAAGGGGCCGTGTAAAATGGAACGGCTCCTTTTCATTAAAATGTACTCCCGGAGTCTTTCATGCACTTGCTTTTACGGCCGATTTTCCGTCAGTCGCACCCGAATTTTAGAGGCGGACGCAACGCCAACGCCTCAAAAATTTGGGCACAACTGACAAAAAATCTTCTCACAAAATCAAGTACAAAAAGATTCCGAGAGTACATCAAAATATGCTCCCGGGATCTGCCGGAGCCCCAACATCCTCTCTGTACCTGCGTGTGCAGCTGACGGTGATGATCCAAACCAGCCGCAAAGGCAGGTGAAGATGAGGATAAAAGGAATATTAGATACTCTGATGATAACAGGAGGTAAGATTTTATGATAAAGTATGTTGTAAAACGGTTTGCGCAGATGATCGTGGTACTTTTTATAGTATCTCTTCTCGTATTTCTGCTGACCAACTTTATCGGTGACCCGGTTGATATGCTGGTACCGGAAAATGCAACCCTTGAACAGATCGAATCTGCAAGAACCAGATTGGGACTTGATAAGCCCCTTCCCGTTCAGTATGGTATTTTTATCAGAGATGTGCTTCATGGCAATTTTGGTAAATCTTATATATATGGAAAACCTGCTATGGATCTGATCTTTGAACGTATGCCTGCGACTCTTGAATTAGTTGCTGTTGCAGCCTGTCTTGTACTGTGTATTGCCATTCCTTTAGGTGTATATGCAGGTGCTTATCCTAAGAGAGCCAGCAGCAAGCTTATTATGTCCGGTTCTATTTTAGGTATTTCTCTTCCTTCCTTCTGGGTTGGCATGATGATGATCTACATTTTTGCAGTTGTTTTAAGACTGCTTCCGGCTTCCGGCCGTGGAAATACGGTAATGGTGGGAAATGTAGCTTTAAGCATTTTTGCTCCCGGAGGTATCCGTTATGTCATTCTTCCGGCAATAACACTGGCTCTGACCAATGTGGCTACCATGCTTCGACTGACCCGTTCCGGTATCCTGGAAAATATGCGTCAGGATTATATTAAGTTTGCAAGAGCAAAAGGTGTTCCTGCCAAGTCCATTCTTTTTGGACATGCTTTAAAGAATGCGCTGATCCCGGTTGTTACTATTTTCGGTATGGATCTGGGAAATATGATCGCGTTCACCACCATTACAGAGACCATTTTTGCATGGCCTGGCATGGGCAAGCTGCTTATTGATGCTATTAATAAATCAGACAGACCTATTATCGTGGCTTATCTGATGGCAGCAGCCTGCATGTTTGTGGTGCTGAACTTTATCGTTGATATCTTGTATACACTCATTGATCCTAGAATTGAATTGAGGTGATGAACATGGAAGAGAAAGTAACCATTGAAAAAACAGGATGGTGGAAAAACTTTTTAAAGTCTGAGTTTTTCTATCACTATAAACACAATATTCCAGCCATCATCGGAAGTATCCTGGTGGTAGTTGCAATCCTGGTTGCAGTATTTGGACGTTTCCTGGCTCCGCAGAACCCATATGACCTGACTGCCATCAGTCTGGCAGATTCTTATCTTCCACCTGTATGGTTAGACGGTGGAAAAGCCGGATTTTTTCTGGGAAGTGATGAACAGGGCCGTGATATTTTAAGTGCCATTATCTATGGTAGTGCAAGTTCCATTATGATCGGTCTGGTAGGTATGATCTGTTCCTGTGCCATTGGCACCACACTGGGACTGTTAGCAGGATATTTTGGCGGCAAAGTAGATGCTGTTATCATGCGTATTGCAGATGTACAGCTGTCTTTCCCATCAATGCTGATCGCATTATTCATCATGTCCGTATTTGGACGGGGCGTGGGAAAACTGCTCATCGCCCTGACTATGGTAGGCTGGGTAACTTATGCAAGAACAGTCCGCGGTGAAACACTTTCCGTTAAAAAAATGGAATATGTGGAAGCAGCACGTACCATCGGCCTTCCAAACCGCATTATCATTGTAAAACATGTACTTCCAAACGTTATCAATTCCATTATCGTTCTGGCAACCATCCAGATCGGAAGCTTTATCCTGACAGAGGCAACATTAAGCTTTTTAGGTGTTGGTGTGCCGATCACACAGCCTTCTTTGGGACTGCTTGTAAAAACTGGTTTTGATGTATTGTTCTCAGGCCTGTGGTGGGCATCTGTGTTCCCAGGTCTGTATATCATGCTGATCGTATTCGGTATTAATCTTTTAGGTGACTTCTTAAGAGATGAGCTGAACCCGAATCTGAAATAGGAGGTGCGGTATGGAAGATAAAGTATTATTAGACGTACAGGGATTAAAAACATATTTTCACACCTTCAAGGGCGTGGTAAAAGCAGTAGATAATGTAAGCTTCAGCTTAAAAGAAGGTGAGATCTTAGGTATCGTAGGTGAGTCCGGAAGTGGAAAGTCTGTTACCAGTTTCTCGATCTTAAAGCTGGTAGAAGATCCGGGTGTGGTAGATGCAGACCATATCATGTTTGATGGAAAAGACCTGGCAAAGATCAGTGAAAGAGATATGTCAAAGATCCGTGGAAAAGACATTTCCATGGTATTCCAGGATCCTATGACATCTTTAAATCCTCTTTATACCATCCAGAGACAGATGGAAGAAGTGCTGATCCTTCATGAGCCACAGATGAACAAGGCACAGAGAAGAGAGCGCTGTATTGAGCTGCTCCATGCAGTAGGCATCCCAAATCCGGAAGAACGCTTAAAAGAATATCCAAACCAGTTTTCCGGTGGTATGCGCCAGCGTGTTATCATTGCCATTGCACTGGCTACTAATCCGAAGCTGCTGATCGCAGATGAGCCTACTACTGCCCTGGATGTTACCATTCAGGAACAGATATTAAAGCTTATGAAAAAGCTGGTGAAGGAGCATAATACCTCTCTGATGCTGATTACTCATGACCTGGCAGTTGTATCCCAGATGGTTGACAAGATCAATGTTATGTACTGTGGAAAACTGGTAGAGACCGGAAAGACAGAGGATATTATTTATCATAATGCACATCCATACACTGAGGGACTTTTAAATTCCATTCCAAAGCTGTATGAGGACAGAGACCGTCTGGACTATATTCCCGGTATGGTTCCCAATATGTTTGAGCTGCCGGAAGGCTGTTATTTTGCACCAAGATGTAAATACTGCCAGGAGATCTGCCGCCATGAAAAGCCACAGATGCAGGAAGTGGGACCGGGCCATATGGCTGCATGTCACTTCCCACTGTTAAAGAAAAAAGAACAGGAGGAAGCATAAATGGAAACATCCAAGACTCTCATTGAAGTAAAAAATGTATGTCAGGAGTTCCACCTTACAAAAGGCCTCCTGCAGTCCCTTCGTTTTGAAAAGGGAAAGCTTGTAAAAGAAGATAAAGTAGTTCACGCTGTAAATGATGTAAGCTTTGAGATTAAAAAAGGGGAAGTTTTCAGTCTGGTAGGAGAAAGCGGCTGCGGTAAATCTACTACAGCAAGAACCGTTATCCGCCTTTTGGAGCCAACCTCCGGACAGGTACTCTATAAAGGAAAAGATATCAGCCACTTAGGACCAAATGAGCTTCTTCCTTACCGCAAGAGCATGCAGATGATCTTCCAGGATCCTTATGCATCCTTAAATCCGAGACAGAGAGTTGCTGACATCATTATGGAACCCCTTCTGTTCCATGGCATTGCAAAGACCAAAGAAGAAGCAAGAGAACGCTGCATGAGTATTTTAGCCCGTGTTGGTTTAAGACCGGAGCAGGCTGGAAGATACCCTCATCAGTTCTCCGGCGGACAGAGACAGCGTATTGGTATTGCAAGAGCCTTAGCTGTAAATCCGGAGTTCATCATTGCCGATGAGCCGGTATCCGCTCTGGACGTATCCATTCAGGCCCAGATCTTAAACCTGTTAATGGATCTGAAAGATGAATTTAATTTCTCTTATCTGTTTATTGCACATGACTTATCAGTTGTACGTCACATCAGTGACAGACTGGGCGTTATGTATCTGGGAAGTATTGTGGAAATGGGAGATAAACACACCCTTTTCACCAATCCGGTACATCCGTATACCAAGGTGCTGTTTGCAGCAGTTCCTACTGTAGGCGAAAAGCCGCTGGTTCAGGGAATTGATGCAAAGGGAGAGATCCCAAGCCCTGTAAACCTTCCAAAGGGCTGCTATTTCAGCGACCGATGCCCATATGCTACCGACCGCTGCCGTCAGGAAAAGCCGGTGCTGCGTGAAGTAGAACCAGGACATATGGCTGCTTGTCATCTGCTTTAAGCTGTAATTAAGTAAGGCTGCAGGCGCCATTTGGATACGTCTGCAGCTTTTTGTATACACATTTTATGATGTGAGTGTCAAAAGTAAATTTTGCCACTCACTGATGTAACCGGATTGCTCCATTGCTATGCAATTCCCGCAATCCTCGAACACCTCAAACTCCCATAAAATGGCGTGTTCACACCATTTTATTTCGTTTTCGGTGTTCGGCGTGTCAATAAGTATAAATTGCTTATTTGTGCGAGCACAAACGCAATTTATACTTTTGACACTTACATCATTTTATTTTTTGGAGGTGTGGATCATGACAGAAATAAAAGGAATATCTGTGGATGAATGGAAGAAAAAGATATGTGAGGAGACAGAGCGGTTAAGACCGCAGCTGATCCAGCTTTCCCATAGCATCCATGATGAGCCGGAGATCGGTTTTCAGGAGTTTAAATCAGCTGCCAAGATATGTGATTTCCTGGAAAAACAGGGATTTGAAACAGAAAGAGGCTACTGTGACCTTCCAACATCCTTTAAGGCAGTGAAAAAAGGAACAGGAAAAGGCCCGGTAGTGGCTTTTTTAGCAGAATATGATGCTTTAAGAGGCGTAGGACATGGCTGCGGCCATAATGTGATCGCCACTTGTGCTTCCGGTGCATTTGCTTCTTTAGCAAAAATATTTGTGGAAATGGGAATTGCAGGAGACGTTTGGATCATTGGAACTCCTGCAGAAGAAGGCGGTGCCGGAAAGGCTATTATGCTGGAACGGGGCGGCTTTGATGGAGTGGATTTTGCACTGATGATCCATCCCACCTGTGGCGGTGAAAGCAGGAACTATATTAACCGGAACGGAAGAGCTTCCGGAAGTCTTACCATTTCCTTTACAGGACAGTCTGCCCATTCCTCTGCACCGGCAACCGGCATCAATGCCCTGACGGCAGCTATCAGCGTGTTTAACCAGATCGATATGCTGCGCCCGTTATTTGAAACAGAGGACAATGTAAACGGGGTTATTTTAGAGGGCGGAACTGCCTCCAATATAATACCGGGATTTTCAAAATCTGAGTTCTGTATTCGTGCAGCAACGATGAAGCGAGTTGATGAGCTTCAGAATATGATCATCAGCTGTGCAAAGCGGGCGGAAAGCCTTACAGGTGCAAAGGTACAGATCCAGTCAGAACCGATCTATGCAGAGCGTTATCCATGTCTGCCGATTTGTGAAGATTTTAAGGAAAATATGGCCCGCGTAGGCGTTGGCATGTGTCTGCCTGATCCGAAACTGCTCTTTGGTTCTTCTGACATTGGAAATGTGTCCATTAAGATCCCGGCGATCCATGATTATCTGTCTATTACAGATGAAGAGATCCCGGCCCATTCCAGCCAGTATGCCAAAGCTGCTGCGGAACCGGGGGCAGATGAGATCTGCATTAAAGGTGCAAAAGGGCTGGCAATGACCGGACTGGATCTGCTGCTTAACGAAAGTCTCCGTCAGGCAGCAGCTAAGTACCATGAAAAAGTTGTACCGGATTTCTACAAAGAGAAGTAAATATGGATATCCGGTCCGGATGCAGCTGCGTCTGGAAAATTTATAATATGTACTCTCAGAATCTTTTTGTACTTGATTTTGCGAGAAGATTTTTTGTCAGTTGTGCCCAAATTTTTGAGGCGTACGCGGTGCGTACGTTGATAAAATTCGGGTGCGACTGGCGGAAAATCGGCCGCAAAAGCAGGTACAGGAATGATTCCGAGAGTACATCATAATATATTTAGGAGAAATATAACCATGATATTATTGAAACAAGCTGATGTATACGCACCGGAACACCTTGGGATCAAAGATGTTTTAGTGTGCGGAGGAAAGATCGAGGCAGTAGGAGATAACCTGGAAGGAGGTACTGGCTGTGAAGTCATCGATGCAAAAGGAATGCGCTTAACACCAGGTCTGATCGACCGTCATGTTCATGTAACAGGCGGCGGCGGAGAAGGAAGCTTCCATACAAGAACTCCCCAGGTTGAGCTTTCTTCTATTTTAAAAGCTGGTATCACTACTGTTTTAGGACTTCTTGGAACAGATGATATGTCCCGCAGTGTGGAAAACCTGTTAGCGAAGGTAAAGGCATTAAAGGAAGAAGGCATTACTGCTTATGCTCTCTGCGGTGCCTACGGCTATCCGCCGGTGACCTTAACAGGAAGCGTAAAGAAGGATATTGCCTTTGTAGACGAAATCATGGGCTTGAAACTGGCTCTTTCTGACCACAGGGCACCAAATATCTCTGTAGATGAGCTGATCCGTTTAGGAAGTGATGTACGTACTGCAGGCATGATCGGCGGAAAGCCTGGATTTATCGTTTTACATATGGGAAGTGGAAAGAAGAAATTAGGGCCTGTATTTGAGGCACTGGCCGAGACTGATATTCCGGTAAAGACCTTTCAGCCTACTCATATGAGCCGCAATCATGAACTGTATCTGGATGGACTGAAACTGGCAAAAATGGGCGGTTATATTGATATTACCTGTGAAGACTTTGTAAATGGCGAGCCAGTCATCGGACATGATCCAATGCCTGCACTTCTTGAAGAGGCAAAGGCAGCAGATGTTCCTATGGATCACATTACCTTCAGTTCTGACGGTCAGGGAAGCTGGTCCAGCTATGATGAAGCAGGCATGTTAAAAGAGATCGGTGTTACCGATGTGGGAAATATGTATGCACAGATGTGTTCTTTAGTCACCAGAGGTGGGTTTGACTTTGCTGAGGCACTGACCTATTTTACTTCCAATGTTGCAAAAGCACTGGAGATCGAGAAGAAAAAAGGCCATATCATGGCAGGCGCTGACGCAGATATCCTGCTGATCAAAGATGACTTAACATTGGATACCGTTATTGCAGGCGGCCGTAAGATGATGGAAGGAGGAACTCTTTTAGTAAGAGGAACATACGAACATGATTGATATGAATGTATTAAGGGATCTGACCAATGCTTTTGGCCCCAGTGGATTTGAGGAAGACGTAGTAAGAGCTGTAAGAAAACACTGCACAGGCATGAGTCTAACTAATGATGCCATGAACAATGTTTACGCAAGGATCGGCGGTAATGCAGAGGGCAGAAAGCCTGTTCTTATGCTGGATGCCCATACAGATGAGTGCGGATTTATGGTACAGGGGATCATGGAAAATGGTCTGTTAAGCCTTATTATGTTAGGTGGAATGGATCTGCCAAGTATCCCGGCACACACCTTACTGGTACGCACCAGAGCCGGAAAGCTGGTCAAAGGCATTATAACCTCCCGCCCGGTACATTTTATGACAGATAAAGAAAAAAGCGCCCCATTAGATATCCGTGAAATGTTCTTAGATGTAGGTGCATGCAGCAAAAAAGAGGCAATGGAAAGCTTCGGTATCAATATTGGTGATCCGGCTGCTCCGGAAGTTGCCTTTGAATATGACGAAGAACATGGATTATGTTTTGGCAAAGCTTTTGACAACCGCATGGGCTGTGCCTGCATCATCCACACTTTAAGAGCACTGCAGGCAGTAAAAGATGACCTGGCAGTAGAGGTAGTAGGCGCTTTTGCCTCCCAGGAAGAGGTTGGCATGAGAGGTGCGACCGTTACCTCTGCACAGGTCCAGCCAGACCTGGCTATTGTATTTGAAGGATCCCCAGCAGATGACTTTTACTACAGCCCTGAAAAATCCCAGGGCGGCATGCATAAAGGCGTACAGATCCGCTGCATGGACAAGAGCTATATCACCAATCCTGCATTCTTAGAGTACGCACATGAATTGGGCGATACCATGGGCATTACCTACCAGGATACAGTAAGAAGAGGCGGCAGCACTAACGCAGGCAAGATCAGCCTTGCAGGAAAAGCCGTACCAACCCTGGTACTTGGCATTCCAAGCCGTTATGTACACAGCCATTATAATTTCTGTGCCATTGAAGATGTGGAAAACACTGTCCGCATGGCAGTTGAGGTTATTAAGGGCCTGAATGATGAGCGGATCAGGCATCTGATGCATCAGGATATCCTGTAAGAGTTTCTAAAAACAGGATTTTGGAAAAATCTGGAAAACATGAAAATAGGACTGCTCTGGTGTGGCCTGTGTGACTGCACCGGGTGGTCCTTTTTTGTGCAGATCTGCCGATTTTTTGCGTCTGGTTTTCCAGCACGGCATTCCCGCCTGCCGGCGGGAACTTCTCCACCCGGTTTTCTTACTGGTATTTTTTCTATCTCTGGTGGGAGAAGCTTTCCTATGTTATAATTCTTTAGAAAAACTTTCATTTTTTATGAAGCGCCTCTTCCAATTTCATTGCTACTATATAAACCGTAAGGAGGAAATGAGTATATGAACGGAGACAGTATCCTTTTAGTAGAGGATGACAAAGAAATACGCCAGGGAGTGGAAATTTTCCTGCGCAGCCAGGGGTATCAGGTATTTCAGGCAGAAAACGGTCTTGAAGGTTTAAAGATCCTGGAAGAAAGACCTATTGACCTGGCAATCGTAGACGTGATGATGCCGGTAATGGATGGTATCACCATGACTGCAAAGCTGCGGGAAAAATACGACTTTCCGGTGATCTTCCTTTCAGCGAAGACAGAAGAGGTGGATAAGATCCTGGGACTGAACATAGGAGCGGATGACTATGTAACAAAGCCATTTACACCTATGGAATTAATGGCAAGAGTCAATTCCCAGCTGCGCAGATATCACCGCTTCTTAGACCGGCTAAATTCCGGACAGAAGGAAAATCCAAAGATCCATCAGGTGGGCGGACTGGAAGTAAATGAGGAGACAGTGGAAGTCATTGTAGACGGCAAAAACGTAAAAGTGACTCCCATTGAATTTAAGATCCTTCTCCTTCTCATCCGCAATCCAGGAAGAGTCTTTCCGGCAGAAGAAATTTACGAAAGAGTCTGGAACGAACGGGCGATCAATACAGATACTGTCATGGTACATATACGCAACCTCCGGGAAAAAATCGAAGTGGATCCAAAAGATCCAAAATATATAAAGGTGGTGTGGGGCGTTGGATACAAACTTGAAAAACAGTGATGATCTGGAAAAGAGAAATGTTGCAAATGAAAATATCGTAAGGGAAAATATTGTAAAGAAAAGCCGTAATTGGAAAATTCTGGGAATTATAGCCATGATACTGACGATTTTTATTGCTGCGGGTACCACAGTGGGGCTATATCCCTATATGGAAGAGAAAGCGGCGGAGTTCAGCAGCAGAAACCGCAGACAGGAAACAGAAGCAGCAGGGGGATTTGGAAATCTGGCTACCCAAGTGATGAACTTCAGCTACGTTCTCTGGCATCAGCAGAAACAGGAAGAAAATGGTGGTATCCTTACTTATTCCCAGACATTTCTTGCAGGAGATGGAATCGGGGCTGTGGATGTTCTGCATGGAGAAGATGCACAGAATGTACCGGAAACAGAAAAAAAGACGGATCCGGTATCTGGTGCAGATGCAGTGGTCAGTGCAGATGTGGCAGAAAATGTGGTTGCAACAGAAAGTGCAGATCATACATCCGGTCAGACGGTGGCTCAGACAGAAGCCTTAGCAGAGGCAGCAGACCCGGCCATTACAGAACAGCAGCAGGCAGCTGGAAATGAAGACGCAGAAGATATTATGGCTTTCAGAGAAGAAATAAAGGATCTGATCGATGAACTGGGAACCACCTGGAATAATCTTTATAACCAGTATAATGAACGTATCTCCTATGGGGTCATGGATCCACAGGGCGGATACCTGCGCAGCAATGTAAATAGTCCTGAGGAAATATTCTCCCGGACAGTAGCGGACAATGAGCTTCAGTTTACCGTACATTTTGATGAAAATGGGAGGCTGACTGTGTCAGATGTAACAGGTCTTGAAAGCAACTGCTCCGGCCTGATCCGTTCCATTGGCCGTTTTGAATTCTATGATCCATTGGCTGCAAGACTTACAAACAGCTACCATAGATCTGGTCTGGAATTTAGCGGCCCAAGGAACATGACAGTCAAATTCCGCTGTCAGCCAACGAAACTTGGCAGCTGGAATGAGGAAAAGCCACAAAATGTATATACATATGATAATTATGACTATCAAAGAGGGCATGGATTTATTACCGTTATTATGTATGTAAGCCTGGCGGTCCTGGTGGCAGCACTTCTCATCCCCTTTATCCCGGGAATGGAAGTGGTCAAAATGAAGATATTCAGCTGGTCACTTGAGCCTCTTTGCGTCATCGGAGTGGGCTGGCTGCTGTTTTTCTTAAATATGGAGATCCCGTTAGATATAGTACGCAGCTTTATGGCAGGAACTCTCCAGGCAGAGCTGGCAAAAGCAGGCTTTTTACCATTTATGGCCAATGCTCTGGCCGTTGCAGCTAATTTCCTGTTCTGGGTGGTCATTTACGGAATGTTTTACTGGGGAGTTACTAATTTCCGTTCCTTCTTCAGTTTAGGACCATGGCGCTACTTTAAAGAGCGCACCTGGGTTGGAAAATTCCTTTGCTTCTGCAAACACTGGGTATGCACAGGTCTGGATCTGTTCTCACAGACAGACTGGGAAAGCAGGTCCAGCAAGATCATCGGAAAAGCAGTGATTGCAAACTTTGTGATCCTTGCATGCATCTCCCTGCTGTGGTTCTGGGGCATCGGCGCGCTGATCCTTTACTCTATTGCATTATTCTTCCTGCTGAAGAAATACTGGGGCAAGGTGCAGGAAAAATACCACAGACTCCTTAACTGCATCCAGGAAATGGCAGAAGGCAATCTGGATGTAAAAGAAGAGGAAGATTTAGGGATTTTTGAGCCATTTAAAAACCAGCTGTTTAAGGTGCAGGAAGGCTTCAAAAAAGCAGTGGAAAAAGAAGTGAAAAGCGAGCGCACCAAAACCGAGCTGATCACCAATGTTTCCCACGACTTAAAAACACCATTGACTGCCATTATTACTTATGTAAACCTGTTAAAGCAGGAAAATATTACCGAAGAAGAACGAAACTCCTACATCCAGATCTTAGACCAGAAATCCATGCGCTTAAAAGAGCTGATCGAAGACCTGTTTGAGGTAAGCAAGGCGGCAAACGGTACCGTAGTCCTTCATCCAGAAGAGGTAGATGTGGTCAGTCTGTTAAAACAGGTCCGTTTTGAACTTTCCGATAAAATAGAAGCCAGCGGCATTCAGTTCCATTTTGACCTGCCAAATGAGCGCCTGGCGGCGTCCTTAGACGGCCAGAAGACCTGCCGTATCTTTGAAAATCTCCTGGTGAACATCACCAAGTATGGCATGAAAGGCACCAGGGCTTATATTAAGGCAGAAAAAGACGGAGAATATGTGCAGGTAACACTGCGAAACATCTCCGCAGAAGAACTGAAGATCTCACCGGAAGAGCTGACAGAACGTTTCGTAAGAGGGGATGCGTCCAGAAATACAGAAGGCTCCGGTCTTGGTCTTGCCATTGCAAGAAGCTTTACCGAAGTCCAGGGAGGTACCATGAAGATAGAGGTAGAAGGAGACCTGTTCAGGGTGATCCTTCGCTGGAAGTTAAAGGATGGCAGTGAAGAGCCGGAAGAAACAATCCAGGAAGGATCAGTCCAGGAAAAGTTAGTTCAGGAAGAACCAGAAGCAGATATAGAAGAATCAAAATCAGGTGATCAAGAATAAAAAACGGGCGGCTGCATTAAAAAGTACAGCCGCCCGAATATTTTATACATTCAGATCTGGACTATTTTCAGAAGGAACTTCAGCAACAGGTTTGTCAGCGGGGTCTGTATCAGCAGCGATCACCTGCTTCAAAGCATCTTCTGCCCCGTTCAGGTTAATATTCCGGGTGACTTTGGCATCATATGTATCTGCCTTCATGATCTCAGCAAGATCTACGCCTGTAGCCTCTTTCATGGACTCAAACAGCTTTGCCATAACAACAGGAACATTGCCTGCAATATTACCAACACCGTCATCAGCCCCATTTCCTCCGCCGATAATAGTGATCTTGTCGATCTGGGATAAAGGTTGCGCAATCTTTCCTGCAATTTCAGGAAGGACTTTCATCATCATTTCTGCCATGGCAGCGTGGTTGTATTTCTGGTAAGCCTGGGCTTTCTTCTCCATACCTTCTGCTTCTGCAAGAGCCTTTGCCTGGATGGCAGCAGCTTCTGCTTCACCTTTGGCACGGATACCTTCTGCTTCCTGGAGCATGGCATATTTCTGTGCTTCTGCCTGTGCTTTTTGCGCTTCTGCTTCTTTTTCACGCTCATATTTCTTAGCTTCCGCCTCTCTCTGGCGGCGGGTCAGGTCAGCTGCAGCTGCCTGTTCAATTGCGTAGCGGTCAGCATCCGCTTTTTTATTGATCTCAGCTTCTAATGCCTGCTGCTGTACAGCAACTTCCTGTTTGCGCAGTTCAGCTTCACGTTCAGCTTTGGCAATCTGGGCATTTACAGTAGCTGCCTGGATGGTCTTTTGCTGTTCCTGTTTCTGGATCTCGTAAGCAGCATCTGCTTCAGCCTTTTTCGTGTCAGAAGCTTTCTGCAATTCAGCCTTTTTAATAGCCAGTTCATTATTTTTCTGGGCGATCTCTGTTTCTGCCAGAACCCGTGCTTCATTGGAAGCTTTATCTGCAGCTGCCTGGGCAATGGCAATATCACGTTCAGCTTCAGCCTTTGCAATAGAAGCATCCTTGCGGATCTTAGATGTGTTATCCATACCAAGATCCTGGATCAGGCCATGTTCATCAGTTACATTCTGGATATTGCAGGAAAGGATCTCAATCCCAAGCTTTTCCATATCTTTGGAAGCCTTTGCCATCACCTGGTCAGAGAAAGAATCCCGGTCTGTATTAATGGCACGAAGGGTCAGCGTACCAATGATCTCACGCATGTTGCCCTGAAGAGAATCCTGCAGATCAGCGGCAATCTTGGCGGAGTTCTTATTTAAGAAGTTTCGCATAGCAAGCTTTAACATAGCCGGATCATCTGCCACGCGCACCTTTGCAACTGCATCTACCATGACATTGATAAAATCGTTGGTAGGAATGTATTCATCTGTTTTAATATCAACAGTGATCTGGCCAAGATACAGCTTATCTAACTGTTCAAAGAAAGGCAGCTTTAAACCGGCGCGGCCTACCAGGACTCTGGGCTCTTTTCTGAGACCGGAAATAATGTAGGCGTGATCCGGCGGGGCTTTTACATACCCCTGGGTTATGATGAGAAGCACCAGAAGCACTACCAGGATAACGGGACCAAAATAGAGGATCAGTTCTAACATAGGAACTCCTTTCTGACACTGCCGGAAAGCTGTGTCCGCAGCTTAAAGTAAAGTGCTGTATTTATCTGCATGTATTGATATGTATCTGAATTTTAACATAAAAATGTTCTAAAATATATACACTTAATTAAATTGTCAAAAAAAAGTAAGGAAAAAAGAAATGGCTGGGGAAATCATTTCTCCAGCACATTTTTTAAGCCTCCTAAAAACTCAATATCCTCTTTTTTCACACGGATATTAGCAGCCATGGTCTTTCCAGAACTGTTAGTGACTTTGATCTCGATCAGGCTTCCTTCATCTAAAAAGCTTTCCCTTGAAGCTGTTTTTACAAAGGAGATCATCTTCGGGTGATTGGTCCGGAATTTTTCCCAGGATGGTTTTAAAGCAAGAAAATTCATTGGATTCATGTCCTGTACACCTCTTTCGCGGCTGAATACGCCAGTTAGTTATAACTATTATACCCAAAGGTTTACCAATTGACAAGACAGCGGGTATGAAGTATCATTTTTTAAGGAATAGTTGCTGTACATGAAACATATGAACAGTAACATCATGTGATGCTACTGACAAGCAAGTGACAGATAAAGAGGAAAAACACATGTTAAATCAGTTTTCAAGAACAGAATTATTATTTGGCAAAGCAGCCATGGAGAAGCTGGCTTCTTCCCGGGTGGCAGTATTCGGGATCGGCGGAGTAGGCGGCTATGTGTGTGAGGCACTGGTGCGAAGCGGAGTAGGTGCATTTGACCTGATCGACGATGACAAAGTATGTCTGACAAACTTAAACCGCCAGATTATTGCAACCCGTAAAACAGTAGGAAAATATAAGACAGATGTAATGAAAGAGCGTATTCTGGAGATCAATCCAGATGCAGAGGTAGAAGTCCATAAATGCTTCTTCCTGCCGGAAAATGCAGGGGAATTTCCATTTGAAGACTACGACTATATTGTAGATGCAGTAGATACTGTTACAGCCAAGCTGGAACTGGTAATGAAAGCAAAAGAAAAGGGAGTTCCCATCATCAGCTCCATGGGTGCCGGAAATAAATTAGATCCCACCATGTTCCGGGTGGCAGATATTTATAAAACAAAAGTCTGCCCACTGGCAAAAGTCATGCGCCGTGAGCTGAAAAAAAGAGGAGTAAAGAAATTAAAGGTAGTTTACTCCGAAGAGCAGCCTGTAAGACCGATCAATGATATGGCGATCAGCTGCAGAAATCACTGTATCTGTCCGCCGGGAGCAGCCCATAAATGTACGGAACGCCGGGATATTCCGGGAAGTACGGCATTTGTGCCCTCAGTGGTAGGTCTGATCATTGCAGGCGAAGTCATCAAAGATCTGACAAGAGATGTGATGGTTAAAGCAGAGTAGTAATTGGAAAAATATGGAAAACAAAATATGCATTGTGTGTATGTTAAGGTAAATGTTTCTTTATCAATCTGTCTGCTTTGCAGACAGAACGTATGGATCAAGGAGAGAAAATGACAGAAGAGAAAAAGATATGTGAATACCTGGAGGTCCTTTCTTCCAAGGCACCGGTTCCAGGTGGCGGCGGGGCATCCGCTTTAGCAGGAGCGCTGGGAAATGCCCTGGGACAGATGGTGGTAAACCTGACTGTAGGAAAGAAAAAATATGCAGAAGTAGAAGAAGAAATGCAGGAATATCTGGAGCACTTAAAAACCATGCAGCAGGAATTCTTACATTTATCCGACCGTGATGCAGAAGTATTCGCACCTTTAGCAGAATGCTACCGCCTGTCGTCTGCCACACCGGAAGAAAAAGAACACAAGGAAACGGTTATGGAAGAGAAGCTGTTGGATGCCAGCATGGTTCCGGTAGAGATCATGGAGAAAGCCTTAGAACTGTTAGAAATTTTAGACGTTTTAGCAGATAAAGGCAGCCGTATGGCAGTAAGCGATGTTGGCGTAGCTGTACAATTTACCCGTACAGCGCTTCTTGGAGCTGTCATGAATGTATATATAAATACGAAATCCATGAAAAACCGTGAAAAAGCAGAAGAGATCAACCAGAATGCAAAACGTATGATCAAGATCGGTATTTCCCAGGCAGATGAGATCTACGAAAAAGTCCTGGAACAGCTTGTATAAAAGGAGGACACAGTTATGGAATTAATAAAAGGCGCTCCTGTTTCCGCAAAGATCAAAGAAGAAGTAGGGGCAATGCTTGAAAAAATAAATGGGCCGGCACCAAAGCTGGCTATTGTCCGCGTAGGGGAAAATCCGGATGACATGTCCTACGAAAGAGGCGCAGTAAAGAAAATGGACGCATTTGGATTACGCTCCCAGTGCTATACATTTCCTGCTGATATTACAGATGAAGATTTCAAAAAAGAATTTACTGCGATCAACGCAGATACAGATGTAAGCGGTATTCTTCTCCTTCGTCCTCTTCCAAAGCAGATCTGTGAAAAAGACATTGAAGCTATGATCGACCCCAAAAAAGATCTGGATGGTATTTCACCGGTGAATATTGCAAAAGTATTTTCCGGGGATCCTACCGGCTTTGCACCATGTACACCGGAGGCAGTCATCGAAGTATTAAAAGCCTATAATATTCCCATGGAAGGAAAAAGAGCAGTCATTGTAGGCCGCAGCATGGTAGTAGGCCGTCCGCTTTCCATGCTCCTTTTAAAAGAGAATGCAACAGTCACCATCTGCCACACCCGTACAAAAGACCTGCCGGGAACCTGCCAGCAGGCTGAGATACTGGTGGCAGCTGCAGGAAAAGCAAAAATGTTGGATGATTCTTATGTAGGCGAAAATACTACAGTGATCGATGTAGGCATTAATGTAGATGAAAACGGAAAACTCTGCGGTGATGCAGCAGCTGATACGTTAGAGGGAAAATCCGGAAAGCTTACACCTGTTCCGGGTGGCGTAGGTGCAGTTACCACAGCTGTTCTTGCCAAACACCTGGTACAGGCAGCTCTCAGAAAGTAAATTGCCGCTTTATAACACTTTCATGGCAAAAGATAAGGTTATGAATAAACTTTATAAATATAATGTATAATTTTACTCTTGCTAAAAAGAAAAAAAGCATTATAATAGAACAGACAGCATCCCTGAATCTATTGAGGGAAAACATAATAATATGCATAAACATGCAAGAGGAGAAAACATTATGAAAAAAAGAGTGATGGCACTGACAATGGCTGCTCTTATGGCAGCATCCTTAACCGCATGCGGCGGTTCCGCAAAAGAGACAACAGCAGCTGCAGCAGCAGATACAACTGCAGCAGCAAAAGAAGAATCCACTGCAGCAGAGAGTACAGCAGCTGAGTCAAAGGAAGCAGCAGGCGGCAAACTGGTTATGGCAACCAACGCTGAGTTCCCACCATACGAGTTCTATGATGGAGACAAGATCGTAGGTATCGACGCTGAGATCGCACAGGCTATTGCTGATGAACTTGGTATGGAATTAGAGATCGAAGATATCGCATTTGATTCCATTATCCCTGAGATCGTATCCGGTAAGGCTGATATGGCTTTAGCTGGTATGACTGTAACTGAAGACCGTAAGGCGTCTGTAGATTTCTCTGATACCTATGCAACTGCTTCCCAGATGATCATCGTTAAGGAAGACAGCAAGATCGCTGGTCCAGATGACTTAAAGGGAGTGACTGTTGGTGTTCAGTTAGGAACTACCGGTGACATCTATGTATCTGATCTGGAAGCAGACGGAACTACTGTAGAGCGTTATAACAAGGGCTTTGAGGCTGTTCAGGCATTAAGCCAGGGCAAGATCGATGCAGTTGTTATTGACGGTGAGCCGGCAAAGACCTTTGTATCTGAGTCAGAAGGCTTAAAGATCTTAGACGAAGCATTCACTGTAGAAGAGTATGCTATTGCTGTAAAGAAGGGAAATTCCGAGCTGCTTGACAAGATCAACACAGCATTAGAGAGCTTAAAGGACAACGGAACTCTGGACGAGATCGTAGCTAAGTACATTAAGGCAGAGTAAACAAGTATTACTTAGAAACAAGTATTTAAAACGTAAAGGATGATCGGCATGTGGAAAAATTTTACAGATGCATTTTATCTGAATTTTATTTCAGATGATCGGTGGCATTATATTGCAGATGGTCTTAAGACTACACTGATCATAACCTTCTTTGCCTGCATGATGGGCATTGTTTTAGGATTTATCGTAGGTATGATCCGCTCTACCCACGATAAAACAGGAAAATTAAAACTGCTGAATATTCTGTGCAAGATCTACCTGACAGTTATCCGCGGTACACCTGTAGTTGTTCAGCTGCTGATCATCTATTTTGTTGTATTTGGAAGTACACGTATTGACAAAGTTCCGGTAGCGATCATGGCATTCGGCATCAACTCCGGCGCTTATGTTGCAGAAATTTTCCGAAGCGGTATCATGTCAATTGATGCAGGACAGATGGAAGCAGGACGAAGCCTTGGCTTCAACTATGCACAGACCATGTGGTACGTGATCATGCCCCAGGCATTCAAAACCGTACTGCCAACTTTGTGCAACGAGTTCATTTCTCTGTTAAAAGAGACCTCTGTTTCAGGTTATATTGCGATCCAGGATCTTACTAAGGGCGGCGACATCATTCGAAGCAGAACCTACAGTGCGTTCATGCCATTGATCGCAGTTGCACTGGTTTACCTGGTTATTGTTATGATCTTCACAAAACTGATCCAGATTCTGGAAAGGAGGCTGCGTCAGAGTGAGCGGTAATGAAAAAAGAGAGCCTTTGATCCAGGTTCAGAACCTTGGAAAGAGCTTTGGAAAAATCGATGTATTAAAAGATATCACAGTAGATATTTACAAAGGTGATGTGGTATTTGTAGTAGGACCATCCGGTTCCGGTAAAAGTACCTTCTTACGCTGCTTAAACCGTCTGGAAGAGCCTACAAAAGGTCATATTTATTTTGAAGGCACTGATATTACAGATCCGAAGACAGATATTGATAAACACCGTCAGAAAATGGGAATGGTATTCCAGCAGTTCAATCTGTTCCCACATATGGATATCATGAAAAACCTGATACTGGCGCCTATGAAGCTTCAGGGAAAAAGCCAGCAGGAAGCAGAGGCAGAGGCTATGCGCCTTTTAGAGCGCGTTGGTCTTGCTGACAGAGCCCATGCATATCCAAGCCAGTTATCCGGTGGTCAGAAACAGCGTATTGCCATTGTAAGGGCACTTTGCATGAAACCAGACGTAATGCTCTTTGATGAGCCAACTTCTGCTCTTGACCCGGAAATGGTAGGCGAGGTATTAAACGTAATGCGTGACCTGGCCGATGAAAAAATGACCATGGTAGTAGTAACCCACGAAATGGGCTTTGCAAGAGAAGTCGCTACCAGAGTCATGTTTATGGACGGCGGTTACTTCGTGGAAGAAGCTGCACCGGAAGAATTCTTTTCAAATCCTAAAAATGAGCGCCTGAAATCTTTCTTAAGTAAGGTGCTGTAAAAAAGAGTGGCAACAGATGAAGATTTGTTGTCACTCTTTTTTGCCATGCTTTTGTCTGTTTAACAGTTCCCCTTGAATTTCACCAATAACGGAATCAATTTCTCCAGACAATCCTCCAGCTGCCCCAGCTCTTCTGATGAAAATCCTTTCAGTCTATCCATGGTACATTCAAGCATCGCCTGTTTTACTTCTTCAAATTCCGTCCGTCCGTCATCTGTCAATGTCACATAAACCTGCCGCCGGTTCCTCTCATCATGGATCCTTTTCACCAGTCCTATGGCTTCCAGATCATTTACCAGCTTTGTCAGCTGCTGTTTTGTGATCCCCATCTCGTCAGCCAGAAAACTCATAGTAGGCTGTGTATATTCGGGCATACTTAAAATAAAAAGGACCTGAAATCCTGCTTTATTCGCTTTTACCTGGTTCTGCTGCTGGTACTGGCATTTGGCCATATTAAAAAAACGGATGGCAAAATCCATAAACTTTAAGCCCGCAGAAGAAAGATCCTGCTTATCAACCATAAAAAAGTCTCCTTTCTGTCCTGTATATACACATTTTCATATACTAGAAAAGTAACACAATAAATGTGAAATGTCAATAATTATTAAAAGTAAATAAAAATTTACTATTTTCTATTGACAAAATCTGGAAGCGGGGTTATTTTAACATCAGGAAAGCGAAAACCTTCGGCAATTGCGAAAAACAAAACCAAAATCAAACTAAAATAAAAAATAAAAGGAGAAAAAACAATGGGCGTAAAAAACGACAACAGCAGCAATAACAATAACAGAAAACCCTATTTATACTACTACTGTATCGTCCTTCTCATTGTAATGGTATTAAATGCATTAGTATTTCCATCTGTCATGGAACGTTCCGTAGAAGTACCATTTAATGAGTTCACCACACAGTTAAGTTCAGGAAACGTAGAACAGGTCTACGTCAACAGTGACTATACAGAAATCCTGTATACATTAAATGAGGATAAAAACAAAACGTGGTCTGCGGTTACCTATAAAACAGGAAACATGACTACAGCAGATGACCTGGTAAACCGTCTGGAAAGCGCAGGAGTACAGAATTACAGCAGAGAGATACCAACTCAGGCATCGCCATTACTTAACTTTCTGACCACCTGGGTATTCCCGATCCTTATGTTTGTGATCATTGGTCAGCTTATGGGCCGTATGATGGCCAAGCGTATGGGTGGTGGAAGCAGCGCAATGACTTTTGGAAAATCCAACGCAAAAATATACGCAGAAAAAGAAACAGGCGTAACCTTTAACGATGTAGCAGGAGAAGAAGAAGCCAAAGATGCCTTAAAAGAGATCGTAGATTTTTTACACAACCCGGATAAATACGCACAGATCGGTGCAAGCCTTCCAAAGGGAGCTTTACTTGTAGGTCCTCCAGGAACCGGTAAGACCCTTCTGGCAAAAGCAGTAGCAGGCGAGGCAAAGGTGCCGTTTTTCTCCATTTCCGGATCTGAATTTGTAGAAATGTTCGTAGGAATGGGAGCAGCCAAAGTAAGAGATTTATTCAAACAGGCCAACGAAAAAGCTCCATGTATCGTTTTCATCGATGAGATCGATACCATTGGTAAAAAGCGTGACGGTGGTGGAATGGGCGGAAACGATGAGCGAGAACAGACCTTAAACCAGCTTCTTACAGAAATGGACGGTTTCGACGGAAAGAAAGGCGTTGTTATCTTAGCAGCTACCAACCGCCCTGAGTCCCTTGACCCGGCTCTTCTTCGTCCGGGACGTTTTGACCGCCGTGTGCCGGTAGAACTTCCGGATCTTCAGGGCCGTGAAGCTATCTTAAAAGTCCATGGCCGCAAAGTAAAAATGGACGAATCCGTTGATTACAATGTGATCGCCAGATCCACAGCAGGTGCCAGCGGCGCTGAGCTTGCAAATATTATAAATGAAGCAGCTTTAAGAGCTGTCCGCCAGGGAAGAAGCCTTGTGTCCCAGGAAGATTTACAGGAAAGCGTAGAAACTGTCATTGCAGGCTATCAGAAGAAAAATGCAGTGATCCCGGCAGATGAGCGCAAGATCGTAGCTTATCATGAAGTAGGACACGCACTTGTAGCTGCCTGCCAGACCCACAGCGCACCGGTACAGAAGATCACCATTATTCCAAGAACATCAGGTGCATTAGGCTATACCATGCAGGTAGATGCAGGTGAAAAATATCTGATGAGCAAAGAAGAGGCATTAAATAAGATCGCAACCTTTACCGGAGGCCGTGCAGCTGAAGAGCTGATCTTCCATTCTATTACTACAGGCGCGTCTAACGATATTGAACAGGCAACCAAGATCGCCAGAGCCATGGTCACTCGTTACGGCATGACAGATGAATTCGATATGGTGGCTATGGAAACAGTAAACAACCAGTATTTAGGCGGTGATACTTCTCTGACCTGTTCACCTGAAACAGCCAGAATGATAGATGAGCAGGTAGTAAAGATCGTCCGTACCCAGCATGAAAAAGCATTAAATATCCTGAAAGAAAACGAAGGCAAGCTTCATGAGATCGCAAAGTATCTTCTGGATAAGGAAACCATCACAGGAGAAGAATTTATGGAGATCTATGAAAGAAATGACGCAGATGTAAATTAGGATATTGTTGACTAAGGTCTGAAAGCCGCCGGTGCACATGACAGATGCGCATTTGGGAGAAAATCCTTTGTTCGTGGGCTTGCGTCGCCTATTGT
>ENA-UONU01000413-UONU01000413.1-human-gut-metagenome-genome-assembly--contig:-CS51-NODE-413-length-51039-cov-7.877589_pt1 | contig 51039 bp, 40 predicted proteins | sample MGYA00242462_ERZ724009 | MGnify/ENA metagenome assembly ERZ724009 | reverse complement strand
CATTCGCGTTCGAGATTCCGCATAAATCCATCGTGTTGGTAATACACCAGATTCCCCGTGCCATAGCGGATCTCTCCGCTGAACCAGCCGGCACGGGCGCGTGATCCCGCTGCAAATTCGGGAACCAGCTCCGCTCCGGAAAATACGACGTCGCCGTCCTCGGTGTTCACGCACTCAAGCCACAAGATGCCCTCGTCGTCCAGCCGCCAGACACCGATACACCGACGCCAGCAAGCCGTAGAGCCGGAGGCATCGAGTTCGTCCAGCCGTTTTTCGAGCCGGGCGAGCACGGCGGAATCCGCCGTCGCCAGCGGCAGTGCGAACAACTGCATCGTATCGCGCCCGATGACAAGCCGTTCGGCAGCCTGCCCTGTCGCCGACGCGCGAAAAGGCTGCAAAAAACACACGACTGCCGACAGCAGAAGAGCCGCACGTATCATAAGCGAGGGTATTTTTCAGAAAGATACGCAAAAAACGAAGATCGCACAAGTCCCGTTGCGAAAACGACGACATCGGCTCCGCGTCAGCGCATCATGCCGCCGAAGGTCCGCCGGCCGAAAAGGTAGCGCAGCACCACCGAGCCGCGGTAGATGTTTTCCGCGGCGGAACCCTTGCGGTTCGCGCGGATCTCACGCCGTTTGCGGGCCAGCGCCCCGTGCCAGCGGATGAAGTCGCGCCAGGCGCGGAACACGGCGCGGAAGTTGTCCCGGCGGCCCTGCATGAGGTAGGACAGCGCGGCGAGCAGGTCGAGCGCCGGGCGCGCAACGGCCACGCAAAGCCGCTGTGCGGGCGAGGCGCACTTGTAAAGCATGGCGAGATTGTTCCGGTGATTGTAGAAGACCTTGGCCGGAGAATCGGTCTGGAGCGTGCCGCCGCCCAGGTGGTAGACCCTGCTCCGGGGCACGATCCGCACCCGGTAACCCGCCAGCTGCATCCGCCAGCAGAGGTCGATCTCCTCCATGTGGGCGAAGAAATCGCCGTCGAAGCCGCCCAGCGCGCGGAACACGTCGGCCCGGCAGCAGAAAGCCGCGCCGCTCACCCAGAAAACGTCGCGCTCGTCGTCGTACTGGCCCCGGTCCTTCTCCACGCAGCGCAGGATGCGCCCCCGGCAGAAGGGATAGCCCAGGTAGTCGATGAAACCGCCCGCAGCCCCCGCATACTCGAACTCCGTGCGGTCGGCGCAGGAGATCAGCTTCGGCGCGGCGACCGCCACGTCGGGATTCCGGTCCAGACAGTCGAGAATCGGCGCAAGCCACCCCTCGGGGGTCTCAACATCGGAGTTCAGCAGCAGGTAATAGTCGGCCTCGATATGCTCCAATGCGCGGTTGTAGCCTCCGGCAAAGCCGTAGTTGCGGTCCATGCGCAGGACCGTGACCGACGGAAACCCGGCGGCGAGCGCCGCGAGAGAGTCGTCCGTCGAACCGTTGTCGGCGACGATGACCTCGACGCCGGCGGGAGCCGCGGCCACGACCGACGGCAGGAAACGACGCAGGTGGTCCGCGCCGTTCCAGTTGAGTATGATGATTTTAGCGACCGGCATGAGTTCGTTTGTGCTTCCAGCGGCGATGCGACCACATCCACAGTTCGGGACACTCGCAGATCATCCGCTCCAACTTACGAACGTAACGCTGCGTGATTTCGTATTCGGCGACCTCCTCTTTGCCGTCATAAATCAGTTCGAAGGACATTTCGTAGCGTCCCCGCCGCAGGCGGCTCATCTTCACGAAGTAGACCGGGAGGTTGCAGCGCAGGGCCAGTTTCTCGCCGCCGTCGAAGAAGATCGTATCCTGATTGAGGAAGCGGAACCAACGGCTGTCGGGCCGCCGCGGGGGATTCTGGTCGGCGATAAGCCCCATCACGAGGTTCTTGCCGGCGATGCCTCCGGTCCGGTTGCGCAGGTAGAAACGCAGGCTCTCCTTCATCGAGACGGTCATCGAATTTTCGTAATTGCGCAGCCGCCGGTAGAGTTCCTCCATCACCTTGCTGCGCAGCGGATGGTAGACGGCGACCAGCATCTGCGACCGCTCGTAAAGCCCCCAGTAGGAGCAGTACTCCCAGCAGCCGAAATGGGCCGTCATGGCGATCCAGTCGCGGCCGTGCACCGCTTCCACGTGTTTCTCCACGTCTTTGACCGTGAGCACCGTCCGGCCCTTCTCCTCGTTCATGTAGGCCATGTTGATCGTGTCGACGAAGATTTCGGACAGCGTGCGGTAGAACCGCCGCCGGATGACGGCCAGTTCGCGTTCGCTCTTCTCGGGGAACGAGTTCCGCAGGTTGGTCTTGACGACCTTCATGCGGTAGCGCAGGCAGTAGTAGAGCAGGACGAAAAGCAGGTTTTCGACGACGTAGTACTTGAACCAGTAAGGCATCACGGCGAACACGCGTGCGCCCAGCCAAAGGGTCTCCAGCCAGAAGCGCTGCAAAATGGTCAGATCGGTTCGTTTCATGCCTGCCGCCCGGATTAGGGTTCCACGAAAAGTTTGACGTTCTCGACCTTGGTGCGGATTCTCAACCAGCGGATCAGCGTTTCACGGTCGACCGGAAGCGCGGAATCCCGGGGCGTCACCACGCACACGAGCGTCGTATCGCCGGGCGTGCCCTCGACGTCGAAGGTGATGCCCTTGGTCAGCGAAATGGCCCCGATGTTGTCCATCATGGCCCCCACTTCGCGCGAGATGTCGTTCACCTCGACGTTGGTCACCCGGTAGCGTTTCAGCTGCGAGGACATCTCGCCGATCCGGCGGTTCTTCTCCTCCAGCAGCTCCTGATAGCTCTTCTGGAGCGAAACCACGTCGACCTTGTCCTCCGTATTGGCCTGCCGGACGACCAGTTCGGCCTCCTCCAGCCCGAAATTGCGCATTTGCGTACGGGCATTCTCGATCACCTCCTCGCCCAGCGGCTCGCCCACGAGCAGCAGCTCGATCTGCGAGGGGTTCTTGCCCTGCGCGTAGTGTTTGTTGCACTCGATCACGCGGGTATGCGGAAAGTTGAAGACCTGCGACACGTATTTGTCGGCCACGGCCTCGAACAACGAGACGCGGACCATGTGGAACCCGATGACGACGCTCGGGATGAAGGTCACCAGCGTGATGACCATCATCAGCCGCTTGACCGTGCGCTCGCGGACCTTGTCGATGAAGACCTTCTTCTCGTATTGCAGAAAACGCACCATGGCATAGGTCGCCAGCGCGATGAACACCGAGTTGATGAAGAAGAGGTAGAAAGCGCCGATGAAAAAGCGGAACTGCCCCGTGGCCAGTCCGAAGCCCGCCGTACAGAGGGGCGGGATGAGGGCCGTGGCGATGGCCACGCCGGGAATGACGGTCGACGTGCGGTCCTGCCGCGTCTGCGCCACGATGCCCGCCAGGCCGCCGAACAGGGCGATCAGCACGTCGTAGGTCGTAGGCACGGTGCGCGCCAGCAGCTCGCTGCTGTTCGACGAGAGCGGCGAGATGAAGAAATAGACCGTCGAGGTGATGATGGCGACGATGAACATCAGCGCCAGGTTGCGCAGCGACTTCTTGAGCAGTTCGAAATCGTTGATGCCCAGCGCGAGGCCGACACCCATGATCGGGCCCATGATCGGCGAAATGAGCATCGCGCCGATGATCACCGCGGCCGAATTGACGTTCAGGCCCAGCGAGGCGATCATCGTGGCGAAGATCAGCACCCAGAGGTTGACGCCGCGGAACTCCACGCCCTTCGAGACGGAGGCCACGACCTCGTCGCGCTGCGCCTTGTCCTCGTCGAGGCTGAAACGGCCCTTCATAAATTCGCGCAGCTCCCCGAGCCACGCCGAAAACGAACGTTTTACCTTTTGTGTATCGTCTGTACGGTTCTCTTCCATCAATGCGTTTCGATTTGAGTTACTCCTCCCCGTCCTCCCGGACGCGGCGGACTTTGGGTTTTCCGGCCACGACGATCACGAACTCGCCCTTGGGTTCGGTCGTGCGGAAATGCCCGAGCGCCTCGGCGACGGTTCCGCGCACGGTCTGCTCGAACTTCTTGGTGATCTCGCGCGACACCGAAACCCGGCGGTCTTCGCCGAAAACCTCGGCGAACTGCTCGAGACACCGGACCACGCGGTAGGGCGATTCGTAGAAAATCATCGTGCGCTCCTCGCCGGCAAGCGCCTGCAACTGCTTCATCCGCCCCTTCTTCTGGGGCAGGAAGCCCTCGAAGCAGAAACGGTCGCACGGAAACCCGCTCTGCACCAGCGCCGGAATCAGCGCCGTGGCGCCGGGCAGCGTCTCGACCTCGATTCCCGCCTCGACGCACGTGCGCACCAACAGGAACCCGGGGTCCGAAATGCCGGGCGTCCCGGCGTCCGACACCAGGGCGGCATTGCGTCCTGCGGCGATCGCCCCGGCAACCATTTCGACCGTGGCGTGCTCGTTGAACTTGTGGTGCGAACGGAGTTTCTGCTCGATGCCGAGGTGCTTCAGCAGGAACGACGTCGTGCGCGTGTCCTCGGCGAGGATGAAATCCACCTCGCGCAGGACGTTCACCGCGCGCAGCGTGATGTCGTCCAGATTCCCGATCGGCGTAGGTACGATATAGAGTTTGGCCATCGTGTCAGGCGAATTTGCGTTCGAGCAGTTCCATCATAAACTTCGCGCCGTCCGAATTGGGATTCCAGGCGTAGTTCTCGGCAATGTGGATCATGCACTCGTCGAAATCGTCGAAGGCGTTGAGCGTCGCGATCGCCTCTTCATAGGCTTCGCCGTCGCCGCCGAACAGATCGCGGATCAGCAGGAACTTGTCGTTGATGCCGATGGCGTTGCGAAGGTCGGCGACCGGTTCGCCGCGGCGCAGTTCCGAAGCCATGTCGCGCCGCGGAGCGATCGTGTCGGCCAGCGTCTGCACGTCGTGGTTGATCACCTCGCCCAGCACGGCCCCGACAGGGACCGCAACCTCCCTCGCTCCGGATTCGGCCTCCTCCGGCTCGGCGGCGGCAGGCGCTTCCGAAACGGTGACGGGCTCCGCCGCGGACTGCGGCACGGACATTCCGGACTGCGGCACGGGGCCTGCGGACGCAGGCGCAGCCGCCGGTTCGGGAGTCGCGGCAAACCCGGGACGGACAGTCGGTCCGGGCGTCGCAGCGGGTTCGTGACGGGCAGCGGGTTCGAGCGTCACAGCGGGTTCGGGACGGACAGCGGGTTCGGGACGGGCAGCGGGTTCGAGCGTCACAGCAGGTTCGGGACGGGCAGCAGGTTCGGGACGCTCCGCCGGTCTTTCCGCCGTTTCGGGCCTTGCGGGCTTTTCGGCGGGCTTTTCGGCGGGCGCGGGCGTATCGTAGAGCGACATGATGACGCGCTGTTTGTGACGGTGGCGGACGGTCTCCTCCTCCAGCCCGAACAGCGTGGGCGCGATGTATTGGGGTTTCTCCGCAGGAGCGGGTTCCGGAACGACGACCGGTTCAGCCGCAGCGGCAGGTCCGGGCGCAGCGACCGGCTTCGCAGACGGTTCAGCCGCAGCCTCGGATTCAGGCGCAGCGACCGGCTTCGCAGACGGTTCGGGCATGGCCTCGGATTCGGATGCTGCGACCGGTCCGGATTCGGCGGCCGGTTCGGATTCTCCGGCGACGAATGCGGCTTCGGACGCCGCTTCGGGATCAGGCTCAAATCCGGATTCCCCCTCAAGTTCCGGCTCGGAATCCGACGCCGCAGGCTCCGCCATTCCGGGCGTCTCCGTATCGGGATTCCCCCCGGCAAACGCCCCGGCAGAATCGGCCGCGACCGTCGTATCGGGTTCGGAAAACGGCTCTGCGGGTTCCGCCTCCGCATCGAACGCGGGTCCTGAAACGGCATCGGGACCGGGTTCGAACACGGCTTCGTCCGTCGGGTCGAGCGAAAGCACCGCCCCGAGGTCGATGGGCACCGGAGCCGCCGCAGGCTCCGTCTCCGCAACCGGGAATTCCGGAAGGGATTCCACCTCCGTAAAGCGCACCGCATCGTAGAGCGTCCGCAGTTTTTCCAGCGCCAGGTCGCGTTCGAGGGCCGGAATCTCCCCGGAAGGCTCCCAGCCGTCGACAATCGCGGTCAGCTTGCGCAGTTCGGCACGTATCGTCTTCAAATCCATCATTGCGTACTGTTTTGACCTCCAAAGGTAGAAAAAATTTGCGAAAGCCCAGCCATTCCCCGGAACCTTTTGTCCGAAACATCTCCGAACGGGTTTTTCCGGGACATCCGGACCGTCCCGCCGGGCACGGAAAAGGGAGCGGCGGCCGAAGCCGCTGCTCCCTTGCAGCTGTCCCGCACCCGCGGCGTCGGCCGCCGTGCCGGAGAGACGAATCATTCGGTGATCCGGAAACTGCCGCCGAGCGTGCAGTCGGAGTCGTGCCCTACCCAGACATGGTAGTCGCCCGGCTCCTGGCCCCACTTTTTGTCGAGACGCCAGAACGAAAGGTCGTCGGGCGTCAGTGTGAAGGTCACCTCGCGGCTCTCCCCGGCGCGAAGCATGACCTTCCGGAAACCTTTCAGTTCACGAACCGGACGCGTCACACCGGACAGCAGATCGCGCACGTAGAGCTGCACGACCTCCTCGCCGTCGCGGCCGCCCGTGTTGGTCACGCGGACCGACACGCGAACCTCGCCGCCGACGGCGGTTTCGGGCGTCAGCACCCGCAGGTCCGAATAACCGAACGTCGTGTAGCTCAACCCGTAGCCGAAACAATACTGCGGCGAATTGGGTACGTCGAGATAGCGCGAAGTGTATTTGTTGGGCTTGCCCGACTCGTCGGCCGGACGTCCCGTGCTCTTCATGTCGTAATGGATCGGAATCTGCCCCACCGTGCGGGGAAAGGTCATCGGCAAACGCCCCGAAGGGTTGTAATCGCCCGACACGACATCGGCCAGCGCCTCGCCCGCCATCGTGCCCGGATACCAGGTCAGCAGCAGGGCGTCGGCAAGTTCCGCTTCACGGGCCAGCTCCATAGGACGACCCGTAACAAGCAGTACGACAATCGGTTTCCCGGTTTGCTTCAAGCTCTCCAGCAGGTCACGCTGCGCGTCGGGCAGCGCAAGCGACGCAAGGCTTGCCGCCTCGCCGCTCTCCCCCGCCTTCAATCCGAGCGCAACCAGCACCACGTCCGACTTCGCGGCTGCGGCCACCGCCTCCGAAATACCGCCTTCGAGGGCCTTGTGCGGGTCGCATCCGCGGGCATAGGTCACACGGTCGGCTCCGAAACGCGCCCGCAGTCCGTCGAGAAAGGTCGAGGTCCGGCCGGCCTCGGCGAAATGAACCCACGAGCCGATCAGGTCCCACCGGGAATCGGCGAAAGGTCCCACCAGCGCGATCCGGCTCCCCTTTTTCAGGGGCAGCACGCCGCCGCGGTTCTCCAGCAGCACCATCGAACTGCGGGCCACGCGGCGCGCGGCATCGAGATGTTCCGGGGCGTAATAGCACTTCTCGCGCTCCTTCGCCTGGTAGCGGAAAGGATCGTCGAACAGCCCCAGGCGGAACTTCACGGCCAGCACCTCACGGCAAAGGCTGTCGATCAGCGACTCCGGGATACGCCCCTCCCGCACCAGTTCGGCGGCATGGAACAGGTAGGCGGCGCTCATCATGTCCATGTTGACCCCGGCGCGCAGGGCCAGTTCGGCAGCCTGCGCATCGTCGCCCGCCACGCCGTGAGCTTTCAGTTCGCCGATCGTGCCGTAATCGGTCACCACGAATCCGCCGAAGCCCAGTTCGTCGCGCAGCAGGTCGCGCATCAGCCAGCGGTTGGCCGTGGCCGGAACGCCGTCGAGGTCATTGAACGAGGTCATCACCGTCGCGGCCCCGGCATCGAGCGCCGCCCGGTAAGGCGGCAGGTAGCTGTCGCGGAAAACCCGCTCGGACATATCGACCGCATGGTATTCGCGCCCGGCCTGCGGAGCGCCGTAGGCGGCGAAATGCTTCACGCAGGCAAGGACCGACGAGGGGTCGGACAAGTCGCCCTGATAGCCCCGCACCATCGCTTCGGCGACACGCGCGCCCAGATAGGGGTCTTCGCCCGCGCCCTCGGAGACACGGCCCCACCGGGGGTCGCGCGAAACGTCGCACATCGGCGAAAAGGTCCAATGGATGCCCATGGCCGAGGCTTCGCGGGCCGAAACGCGGGCCAGCGACTCCGCGGCGGCAGGGTCCCACGAGGCGGCGACGGCGAGGTTGATCGGGAAGATCGTCCGGAAACCGTGGATCACGTCGGCGCCGATCAGCAGCGGGATGCCCAGCCGGCTCTCCTCGACGGCGATCCGCTGCAACCGCTCGGTCTCCTCGAAGGACTTGATGTTGAATACGCTGCCGCAGCGCCCTTCGCGGACCAGCCGTTCGACGGAAAGTTCCGTCTTGTCGGGTCCCGTGACGGCGCCGCCTCCGCGCTGCTGGACCAGCTGGCCGATCTTTTCGTCGAGCGTCATGCGTTCGACCAGTTCCGCGGCGCGCCGCCGGTCCTGCGGGGTGACGGGCTGCGCCCCGGCGGGATACAGCACGAGGGCCGCCAATACGGTAAAGATGCTATTTTTCATCGGTAAAAGTTTGAAAAGACATGCGAAGGTAATGAAAATACCGCAAAAAAGGGCTTCGGAACGGAATAAACTCACTCCCGCCCGAAGCCCCCGCGATCGCAGCGGCGTCACTCCTTCACGCAGCGCATGCCGTAGGCTGTGGTCATCTTCCGTTCGTAATAGGTCCCCTCGCCCGTGGCGTCGCCCGCCTTCCAGTCGTACATCGGGAGCGGCTTGCCGCCGGCGAGCGTCGACGAACAATAGGCTGCCGAACGCCCCGGATAGTGGATGCGGCCGTTATCGCCCTTGCGGAACATCGTCGACGGGCCGATGAGGGTTCCGCCCGAATTGAGCGCATACCAGCGGCTGTACGTGTCGCCCGAATCCTGGTTCTTGGCGGCGTTGCCGTCCACGTAGGCAAGCAGCGACTGCCATTCGGCCGCCGTCGGCACCCGGTATCCCACCGGGCAGGGATCGTTCAGCCCCTTGCCGCCCTCGGTCCAGCCTTCGGACATCGCTGCGGACGACCGGGTATAGAACGTCGTCGGATTGCCGTTTGCCGTTGCGGCGGTCATCTCCTCACCGCTGATCTGCCAGCCGGCGGTGCGGGAGGCGTTGAAAACCACCTCGCGCGTCATCGCGCCGAAAGCATCGGGATACTCCGCATGCCCCTCGTAATATTTGTTCTTCGAGAGGATCTTCGCGCCGATGAACGGCTCCTTGCGGCCCCACTGATAGAACAGTCCGTAGGAGCGGAAATCCTGCACACAGGCCTTCGGATCGGTCGAATGGTATTCGGCCCCGACATTGCGGTCCTGCCAGGCGATACCGCCGACGGTCACGTCCGAAGGCATCTTGTCCACGACCCAGACCAGCCACGACCAGACAACCGCGCCTCCGGCGTCGAACAGCGCGACCAGCCCGCTGCCCTGCTTCGACTTGGCCGCAGTGCAGGTGATTTCATTCCGGGAAGCGTCGTAGTCAAGCCCCGAAAGCAACTCTGCGTCGGTGGTCCAGACCCAGTCCGCCGCAACGCCCTTCACATACGCGCCGTCGGTGCGCCGCGCCGGAAACGCACGGGTTTCACCCGCCCGGACCACGACCGTATTCGCTCCGGTCGACCGCTGCACGACGGTCACCTGCTGCGGTTCGACGCCCTCCATCTCGGAGGAGACGGTCAGCGTCGCGCTGCGCGGACGCACGCCCTCGCCGTCGTCGGTCAGCAACAGTTTCACGACCGAACTTTTCGTCCCTTCGGACTGCGACACGGCGCACCAGTCGGTCGCGCCCTCGATTTTCCATGCCACGGATGCACGCAGGTTCAGGGCCGGTTCGCTCCCGGCGCCGTAGACGGTTATATCGGCGCCGTTCTCCGCCAGCACGAGGATCGGCTCGAACTTCTCCTGCGTCACGGTCACGGTGTGCTTCTCTTCGCCCGCGGCGTAAAAACGCACCGCGGTCGTGCGCTCCTCGGGCAGGAAACTCTGGTCGACCGTCAGAACGATCTTCTTCGTGTGCGAACCTTCGGCGACGTTGGTGCGGCACCAATCGTCGTCGCAGGAGACCGTCCACGGCGAATCGGCCGTGATTTCAAGGACGCTGCGCCCTCCGAACATATCGAACGTCACGTTATCCTCGAGCAGTGAAAGGTTGGATTCGGCGACCTCGGGATCGTCGCTGCACGCCGCACAGCAAACGGCTGCCGCGACGGTCAGAAAAAGAAAAAGTCTCTTCATCGTTGAAGTTGTATTTAAGGTTTTGTTCGAATGTCGTATTTACCAGGACACGGACGATTCGTAGGTATGCCCGAAACTGTCGGTGACCCGCACCATGCCGCCCCGCTCGCTGCCCGGATCGACCCGGAACATATGCCACGTATTGGTCGGCGTCCCTCCGCGCACACCCGTCGCCAGCACCTCCTCGTAATAGGGATCGGTGCGCTGCGTCCGCTCCATTGCCACCGCCTGCCCGCCCGAAGCGGGAATCCACTCCACGGCGCTCCAGGCCGTGTCATAACCCCAGACATTGGCATAGACACAGGCCGAATTGGTGCGTCCGGGTGCATAGAGGCGCATCTGCATATCGCGCTTCCCGCCCGCCGGCTTGTAATACCACGAGAGCCGTTCGCCATCGACCTCGACCACGGCATAGCCGCGCGGCGTGCCGTCGCAGTTGACGTCGCCGTTGATGAACAGGTCGCCCGGCGTGCGGGCGATGCAGTGCATGACCTTGCGTCCGTCGTCGTAACGGTAAATGTCATGGTAGTGCTTGTGCCCCCCGAAGGCATGGACCTTATAGGGGCTTATCGCATCGAGGAAACGCTGGAAATTGCGGTGGTTGCGCGCTGCGGTGTTCTTCGTGTGATAGAGAATCGGGCAATGGGACGAGACGACGAGCGTGCTGCCCGCCGGAACGTAGCGCAAATCGGCTTCGATCCAACGGCAAATTTCGTCCGTAAGACCGATCATATACTCCTCTTCGGCGGTCGGCGCATGGTCGAAAAGGATGTTGTCGAGGAACAGATAATGGATTTTCCCGATGTTCACCGAGTAGTTCGCCGGACCGAAATAGCGTTCGTAGCTCTGCAAGGCGAGCGAATCGGTCAACTCGGCCGGATCGTGATCGTGGTTGCCCGGCAGGCTGAAGGTCGTGAAGCCAAGCGTCTCCAGCCCCTGACGGTACTTCGGGAAAAGCGACATATCGTTCCAGACCAGGTCGCCCAGGCTGACTCCGTAAACCTCCGTCGGAAGCCCCTGCACGGTTTTCAGCACATCGGGAACGACATGACCGAGATAGGAATCCACCGACGTGTTATCGGCAGCCAGCTGAATGTCGGCCATAACGATCAGCGAATGGCGGTCGGACGGAGTCTTGCGTCGTGTCAGCGTAAAATCGGCCCGGTTGACGGCCTGTTTGCGGTCGATTTTGCGGTAGAACCGCGGACAGCCCTGCGTGGCGGGAATCTCGCAGTCGGCAGGCACGGAGACAAAGACGAAATTGCGCCGCGCGAGGTCGGAGGCCAGATAGTAAATCCCCCGTTCGTCGGTCGCCGTCACCTCCAGGCCGTCGCTCACCACCACCCCGGCAATGCCATTGCCGGCGCTGTCCTTCACGATTCCCTTCACCGTCATTCCGGCCTTATCGGGAATCTGTCCGGCGGTCGGGCCGTCGTCACCGCCGCCCTCCGAGGAGGAGCAGGCCGCCAGGACAAGGGCGACGAGGCACACCGACAGAAGCCGCATGTAGAATTTTGACATATTTTTTTGCATTGAGGATGCGGAGGAGGCCGGACCTCCTCCGCATCACGGTTATTTCATCACGACCCGGATGATTACGCTGTTCTTTTCGGGACGCACCTTGCCCTGATCATCGGCCCTGACGGAAAGCGGCAGCACATAGGAGGAATCAATGCCGTCGGCAAGCATCGAAGCGGCATCGAAGCGGATTTCGGCGCGGTCCATGACCCTGTCCCCCGACAAGCGCACTTCGGGGTCGAAGGCGAAATACCTGTCGGGCATCACCTTCAGTTCGAGTCTGTTTTCCACGTTATAGACATCGAGCACGGAGGGGTCGACCACCAGTTTCACGGTGATTCCGTCGTCATTGTAACCGCCCTTGTAAAGATAGAGATCGTAAACGCACGCCTGGCCCGAAGCGGCATCGTATTCGAGGACCTGGAAATCGTTCTTCGGGATGCAGACCATAGTGTCCACCGTCTCGTAGACGACGTAATCGTCGCCGCACCCTACGGCTCCCAGCAGAAGCAGGAGGCATATCGCAAGATTCTTCATCGCAATCGGATTATTAAGGTTAGTAACCGGGATTCTGCACGAGGTTGTAGTTGATATTGATTTCGCTCAACGGAATGGCCATCCAGTAGGTCTTGGGGGATTCGAACGTGCGGACGCCGCTCTCCTTCATCGTGGAGACCCGGTAGAAATCGGCCGCCGTCCTGCCGTCGAGATTCCACGCCTTGGGACGCCGGGACATCGCTTCGCCCGCCTCTTTCCAACGGCGCAGGTCGTGGTAGCGCATGCCCTCCATCAGCAGTTCGATCGAACGCTCCCGGTGCAGCACCTTGCGCAGTTCGTCGCCGGTGGGAATGCCCCCGGCCAAGGCCCACGAATCCTTGAAATCGGGCAGCCCCGAGCGGCGGCGGACCAGATTCAGGTAATTGAGGCTCGCGTCGCTCAACGACCCGTTGTATTCGAAATCGGCCTCGGCATAGCTCAGGTAGAGTTCCGCAAGGCGGATGTAAGGATAGGCGTACTTGCGGTAGGTCCACGACTTGGTGTCGTAGTTGAAGGCCGACTGGCGGTGAATCCACTTCTTGAGAATGTAGCCCGTACAGCTCTGGTACTCCTTCGAGGCGTCGAGCACACTGCCCTGCATCTCGCCGGCGCGGCATTTGAGAATGAACTCCTCGCCGTTGATGGCGTACTTGCCGCGGTCGTAGCCCACCGACGCATAGAAGCGCGGCTCCTTGTAGACATGAAGGTTGACAGTCTCCTTTTCGGCATTATAGGCATAGGGGTCGATATGCATGGTCTCGGGGTCTCGGTCCCACGGCAGGCCGTTGTGCGTGTAGTACATCTCCACGCACTCGAACGTCGGAACGATGTTGATGCAGAAGCCGTCGGTACTGTACGGCAGCTTCAGGCGCGCGCCTCCGTAACGCTGCAAGTGCCCGATGCCGGTCTGGTCGCCCATTGCCCAAAGGTACTCGGTCGTGTTCCAGAGCGGTTCGACGAAGCAGTCGTGGTAGTTGATCTCGCCGCGCTCGGCAGCGGTTGCAGCCGCAGTCGCGTTCGGGCTTTCGTAGAGCCTGTGCCCGTTGTCCTCGGCCAGCGTGATCGCTTCCTGGCAGGCGTCGAGCGCCCACTTCCACTTTTCGGGATTGTAGGTCTGGCTCATCAGCGGCGTGCCGTCGTTGTTGCGGAAACGCGCGTAGAACTCCGTGTTGCCGTTGCAGAGCGGACTGGCGGCATAGAGCAGCAGCCGGGCCTTCATCGCCTTGGCCGCCACCGAGGTGGCGCGCCCCAGGTCGGCATCGGGACGCGTCGGATACCCGTGCAGCAAATCGGCCGCGCGGTCGTAGGTCTCGGCGATGAACGTCACGCATTCGTCGAACGGACTGCGGGCCACATAGACCTGCTCCTCGGGAAGCCCCATGTCCAGCTGCCCCCTGACGAGGATGACCGGGCCGTAGTGAGTCAGCAGCACCCAGTGGTAATAGGCGATCAGAAAATAGGCTTCGCCCTTGAACTCGTCGGCCACGGACGGCGAGATGCCCGGGACTGCGTCGATATTGTCGATCATAATGTAACAGTAGCGGATGCCCTTGTACATGTCGTAGTTCGTGCGCCCGGACGGGGAAGAGGTCGTCGCGTCCCACAGACCGTAGTAGGTCTGGCTGGCGTTCTCCTCGTTGTAGAGCATGCTCTTGTAGGGGAAATAACGGGTCTGGCCGTTGGTGGCGGTGATAATGTCGTCGCCGGCGCAGAAGTCGGGCATGTAGCGGTAGGCCGCGATGTTGGGGGCGTAGGTGTAGAGCGTATTGAGGTACTTGCGGGCCTCCTTGGAGGTTTTGAAGATGTCCTCCTGCGTCGCCTGCCCCTCGGGAACCACGTCGAGGAAATCGCACGCGGCAAGCGCTCCGGCGCACGCAAACAGCAAAATGGATATGATTTTTTTCATGTCGCTCGAATTTTAGAAGTTATACTGAAGGCCGAGTTTCACCACGCGCTGCAACGGGTATTTCAAGCCGTTGCCGCTTCCCATTTCGGGGTCCCAGTATTTGAAGGGCGAAATGATGAACAGATTCGTGCCGGCCAGATAGGCGCGCAGGCTTTTGTACGTGAAACCCAGTTCGACGCTCTTCAGGCGCAGGTAGCTGCCGTTCTTGATCCAGAACGACGAGGTCTGCGTGTTGTTGGCGTTGTAGCGGTAATCCAGGCGCGGATAGGCGGCATTGGGATTGGGATCGGCTTCCGACCAGTGGTCGTCGGCAACGTACTGCGTCATGTTGAAGCCCGAATACTGATTGTCGCGGAACGGGTGCATGTCGTACATGCGCAGCGAGACGCGCGCCGTGCCCTGGAAGAAGAACGAGAAGTCCCAGCGTTTGTAGTTGACCGAGGCGCCGAAGCCGTACAAGATCTCGGGCACGGTGGGATAACCCAGCGACGTGCGGTCGTTGGCGTCGATCACGCCGTCGCCGTTCATGTCGCGGTATTTGATGTCGCCCGGCAGATAATCGGGCATGAAGGTCTGCCGGGGCGAGTTGTCGATCTCCTCCTGCGAGGCGAAAAGGCCGTCGGCGACCAGTCCGTAAACCGAATTGACGGGTTTGCCCAGCACGGAGTTGTATTTGTTGGGCAGGTATTTCGCCTCGTCGCGGGCCTTCACCTCGTTGTGCGCATAGGTGAACGTTCCGCGCACGGAGACCAGCAGGTCCTTGTTGAACGCCTTGTTGTATTCGAGCGAAACATCGACGCCGCGGTTCTCCACCTCACCCAGATTGCCGTAGGGCGTGACGCCCGAAAGGCCCATCGTCGAGGGCAGCGAACGCCGCTGCATGAAGATGCCGGTACGATTTTCCTTGTAAACGTCGACGTTCAGCGTCAGGGCGTCGAACAGTCCCAGTTCAAGTCCTACGTTAAGTTTGGTGCTCTCCTCCCACGTGGCCAGGGGATTGCCCACGGTCTTGATCTCGTGTCCGGTCTGCTTGACGAAGTTGGGCGAAAACCACACGTAGAGCGCCTTGTTCATGTTGACCGTCGTGAGATAGGGGAAACGGACGATGTTGTTGCTGCTGTCGGCCAGATAGTCGTTGCCCGAAAGGCCGTACGAAGCACGGATTTTCAGCAGGTTCACCTTGCTGCGGATACCGTCCCAGAACGGTTCGCCCGACACGACCCACGCTCCGGCGATCGAGGGAAAAAACCCGAAACGACGACCCGATATGAAGTTCTCCGAGCCGTTGTAGCCGAAGTTGAACTCCATCAGGTAGCGGTTGTCATACCCATAGGTAAAACGTCCGGCAAGACCCTGCTCGCGGTAAGGGAGCACCTTGTACTCATCATTGGCGGGCTGATTGTCGACCTTCTCCTTCTGGTGGTAGACGAACAGGGCGTTGACGTCGTGTTTGCCGAACGTGCGCGAATATTCGATCTGCCCCTGCAACGAGATCTCACGGTAACCGTTCCGCCCCGTGGAGGTTCCCAGATAGGACGATCCGGGCGTGCCGATGCTTTGCAGGTTGTAGTCGAAAGTCCCGTCGCCGTTGTCGGTATAGTCGGTCATTTCGTAATAATAGGGAGAAAAAGAACGGTAAGTCGCCGCATAGGTCTTGTTGTAGAACGAGACCATGCCCCGGACTTTCAGTCCCTTGGTGACGAAATCGAGGTCCTGGTCCACCGAGAAGGTCGTGGTGATGTACTGCGTATGGCGCTGTCCGTATCCGCGGCTCAACAGGGCATAAGGATTGATGTCCGTAGAACCACCGTCCCACGAAGGGGCATTTCCGAAAATCGGGTCGTCGAGATCCTCCACGGAGCCTTTGGGATAGATGGCCGGAAAAGCGACCGGATTGGCGCGCATCGTATAGTAGAACAGGTCTTTCACCTCTTCGACGGGACGGTGCCAGAAAAGCAGCTGCGTGTTCATCTTCAGACTCACGCGGGTCGTTCGGGTGAGCTGCGCGCCGACGTTGGCCTGGAAAAGGTATTTCTGCGAATTGATGTTGGTGTTGAATTTCGACTCCGCGGGCTTCTTCAGGATACCGTTTTCGTTGAAGATCGAAGCATTGAGGAAATAGTCGACCACCTTGCCGCCGCCCCGCACATTGAGATTCATGTTCTCGTTGACCGTAAAATCCTTGAAAAGCATCGAATACCAGTCATTGTCGGGATAGACGTAGGGATTGAGCCGGTTGCGCGTGCCCGTGATCTTCTCGTCCGAAAAGTGCTGCACATAAGTTTCGCCCGCCGGGGTGCGGGTGCGCAGCGCCTCGTTGTAGTTCTCCATGTAAGTCACGCCGTCGGCGATGTCCTGCACGCGCGTCGGCATCGAAATGCCCGACTCGAGACGAACGTTGATCGCCATCTTCTCCGACTGGCGGCCGTTTTTGGTGGTAATGATCATTACGCCGTTGGCGCCGCGCGAACCGTAGAGCGCCGTGGCCGTGGCGTCGCGCAGGATCGAAAACGACTCGATCGCCTCGGGCGGAATGTTGTTGAGCATCTCCGAGACGATCTCCACGCCGTCGAGAATCAGCAGCGGCGATTTGTTGGCCCCGAAGGTCGAGATGCCGCGAATCCAGAAATTCGCACCGTCGGCGCCGGGTTCGCCCGACGACTGGGTCGAGATGACGCCGGCGATCTTGCCCGCGAACGAGGTCGAGAGGTTGCTCGACGTCACCTTGAGCGTACTGGGACGCACGACCTGCACGGCTCCCACCAAACTCTCCTTCTTCTGCGTGCCGAAGGCCACGACCACCACGTCGTCCATGACGTTCGACGCCTCGATCAGCGTCACGAGCTTGAACAGTTCGACATCGGCGACGGCGATCTTCTTGGTGTCGTAGCCCAGAAAAGCGAAGGTGACGTGTTTCGTTCCCGCCGGCACCTTGAGGGTGTAGTTGCCGTTGATGTCCGAGGTGGCGCCGACGGTCGTCCCCTCGACATAGACCGAAACACCGACGATGGGCTTGTTGTCGGCCGAAGAGATCACCGTCCCCTGCAGGACGATTTCCCTACCGGAATCCGCAGCCGGGAGGGGGGGGGCGACGGCGGCGTTTTTCCGGGCGGGCGTATAATCGGCAAAACGAAATGTGACAGAATCAAAAACGAAACGCGACCAATGAGGCGTAAAACTTGATCAAAACGAAATGCGATAAAAATTTCGCACGCATGCAATCAAACACCGTTCAAACGGCAATCAAACGCCGTTCGAACGGTGTTTTTTCATCACAAAAACAGCGAACCCTGCGCCCGCTCCTCATAGTTGCAAACCATCCATTCCTCCTGCCGGCGGCGACTCGACTTCGAGGCGCTAATAGTTCGCTCAATGCGGTGGATAATCCACCCATTGCGTTGGGCGAATCGGTCGATCATGTCGAAGGGAAACATCGTCAGCATAAACTTCCCCTTCACCGTCTCGAGCAGACGAAGGAGTTGTTCCATATTCTGCTCGTTGAACGTATCCTCGTAATGGCCGCAGTCCGAGTTCACATAGGGAGGATCGACGAAATGAAAGGCCTCCGGGGCATCGTAGCAGGCGATAACATCGAGTGCGTTTCGGTTCTCGATCGTCACCCGCTCGAGTCGAGTACAGAGCTGCTCTGTGAATTCATCCTTCGCATTGCGCAATTTCTTGGGCATCATCCCTCCAAAGTCGTACCCGAACGTCCCATCCATCATCGAGGCGAACGACATCTTACATAGCGCCCAGACGGCCCAGGCGCGCTCGACTGGAGTGAAGAACTGCGGATAGGTGTTAATGTGCGCCGCGTGAGCATGAACGTCACGGCTGTGCAGCGTCTTCTCGATTTGTTCCTTCAACTCAGGATAACAAACCTTCGCCATCCAGTAGAAGTTCGTCAGCTCCATGTTGATGTCATTGATTACCTCTGCTTCGGCCGGCCGCTTAGCGAACAGCACTGCGGCGCCTCCGCAGAATGCCTCCGTGTAGATCTTGTGGGCAGGTATCAGCGGCATGATGTGCTTGAGCATAGTCTGCTTGCCGCCGTAATATGAAATCGGTGTTCTCATTTTGCTTTTCAATTAAAATCCGTATCTTTGCACATCCTCTTACTTACGTACTCTACAACACAAAAAAACGCCCAACCGCGATTGTGGGTATTCCCCCGGTCGTGCGGTTAGGCGCCTTTGTGTTAGTACGTAGGTAAGAGGACTTACTAACAGGCCGGGGGATTTCTTTTTGCCCTTCCCCCGAGAGGGCTTCCTTAAATGTGGTATCGCTCGATATCGATCGCATCCTTGGCTTCCCAGCCTTTGGTCAGCTCCTTCTGGACGTGAGACAGGGCGGCTGTATAAAAGGCCTTGAGGTCTTCCACGGTCGAGAACTCTCGGTACTCCGGCTTTTCATCGGTACCGAACTTGAACACGACCGGAAGGTTCGCCCCATTCGTTTGGACGGCCAGATCGAACGCTGCTTTGTAGTTGAACTGGTTCTCACCCGTCAACCACACCTGGGCTCCATCCCACTGAAATCCGGAAAGAATCGCCTCGTCAACCTGACGGTTGTACGCCGCGATGATGGTTGAGCGGATCTCTTCATCCGATGGCCGATGGTCAAACTCAGCCTCCTCGTATGTGGTCGAGCCGTCCTCTTCCTTTCGGACATCCCATCGGATTCGCCACCGGTTCTTCCGCGGATGGACGCACTCGATAGGTGCGACTTCTGAACTTCCTTGGACTCTCATGTTATCAGGTGAATATATACTTCGTTTTGTTCACGCCGAAGCGTTCCGATTTGATTGTCGTCTCAAAAGGAAACCCGTCCGGCATCTCGCGTATCTGCTGAAGGATGTTCTTCATCTCTTCAGAATTAGTAAAGAACTTACGCATCTCGCCGTTCAGCTCGACTTGGACAATACATCGGTCGTCGCCCTGTTCCGTCTTGATGCCTGTTTCGAAGTCATGGACAACAATGGGGGTATTCACCAGTTCTCGAATGGAAATCACCGCACCTTTAAAGCGTTTCTTTCCATCTGCAGGCGTGTAGCTGACACCCAAATCCTTAAAGTTTTTCATATCTATACCTGTTAGTTGTTTGAAAAGCCTTCGACAATCTGCGTGTTTCGTCATTCCATAAAAAGATGCGATCAGTTCACGCTTCCGGGTTCTGCTCTCGATCTCGTGCATCTTTCGAGCGAACGTCTGCTTGTTTCGCTTGCGAAGCCCGACGTGATCAGGATAGATCACATAGCCGAGGAAGTCAATACCCTCTTCAATCGGGAAGATCCGATCGTTCGGCTTCACCTCCAATCCGATCGATTCAATGCACTGGTGGACGGCATCTCGCACACGCCACAACTCCTTTTTCGTCCCGGCCAATATGCGGCCGTCATCACAATATCGGTAGAAGTGGCGAACACCATATCGATCTTTCAAAACGTGATCGAGATGGATCGACAGCACCAAGTTTGCCAGCCCCTGCGACGAACGAAGCCCCATGCTCAAGCCGTGAGGCATCAGATGGATGAACCCTTCGAGCATGCCAAGCAGCAAACGATCTTTGAACACGCGATGAACGGCATCCACGGCCACCTGCTGATCCACGCTTTCGTAGAACTTTCGCACATCGAACGCATAACAGAAACGAGTTCCGTCCGGGTCTTCGGCTATATCCCGGCGGATATATCCGAGCAGATCATGCATTCCACGATTGCGAATCGACGCAGAGGTTGTCCTGATGAAGCGCCCGTGCAGGTGTTCATCAACCACCCTCATAATCGCATTGACGGCGATCCTATCCTTCAGGGGGACCACCTGAATCGTTCTGGACTTGCCGGCTTCCACAATGTGCATTTCCCGATAGCCGCTTACCCGGTAGGATCCGTCCGAGATCCGCCGTTGCAATTCGGCAATCACGGCATCTTTGTTTGCGATCAAGAGCCGGCCGACACGACTCGTCTTTCGATGTTTGCCTCGAAGCACCGCCTTGAACGATGCCTCCATATTCTCCACCGAGACGATCTCCTCGATAACGTGTCCATCTCTTCGCATAGCATGATGCCTTCAATTCCTTGGGCCTGACTTCTTCGAGATCCGAAGGACCCTACCAAACTCTACCCGACGCTGTGTGTTTCGCCTTTCCGGCCTTGGCCGCTGCTGGCGAGGCTCATCCCCCTTGGCGCTGCGTGGGAAACCCGTTCCTGTGCAGTAGGCCAACTTCCGAATCCTTGCGTCCTTTCATTGTTTGCGAGCCGAGACCCGATGTACGCGTCCGTGTTCGACGAATCGTAGTTCGTGCTCGCGAACGACACGCCGCCATTCGCGCTCGCATAGTAGCTCGACCGATAGACCACACGGGCTGTGGATCCTGATACATTTTGCCAGTCGTAATATCCGGACGTTTCAGATCCGCCGCCTCGAGCGGCGATAATATCCATGTAACGCCCGTGCACCATATTCGCCGGCCAATACTCAGTAAACACAGCAATACCTTGCACTTCGCGCGGGGGGCGCCCGGGCGTTTCGATGCTCCAGCGGCCATTCGCTTTCTCCTTGTTGAGCGTCACGTAACCGAGCCACTCACACTTGTTTCCCTGCCAGCATTCGTAACCCATGACGTTGGTCGACAGAATGTCCTTCAGCGTATCGCCCTCGTAATAATAGGCTCCAGAGGTCTTGTTCTCCGGGTTAATCGTATCCCGCATCCCCAACAGATTAGTCAGTCCACTCCGCTTCGTATAAGAGCTCTGACCGTATCCACATTGCCCCTGCGAATCTCGGGTTCCGTATTTCGCGTAGAACAGGTTGGCGACGTCCTTATGCATATCCCAGTCGATCAACTGAAACCCAGGGCCGGAGTTTGACGCATAAATCATAAGATCGCCTTGCGAGACGGATCCGGTGCTGATCTCGCCGGAAATAGACTTCACGAGGTCATCCTGAAGTAATGCCTCATATACCGCTGTCAGACATTCCGTATGCTCACACCAGTCAGGCTCAATCGCCTCAACCTTGTCGCTTGTCGTAAACAGGACATAGTCAAAATCCGCTGTATTGACAATCGTGAAGGCCAGCCGAACAGTTCCTTCCGGGATGGAAGCAAAGAGGTACATACCGTTCAAGATGCCGGCGCTTGAGGTTGCTCGCATTCTGCCGAGAATTCGCCCGGCAGAGTCCAGCCAAACACCGCCGTAAGCAGCTGACGATAGCGACGGGAATCGAGCCTGACGATATCCGCCAGCCGGAATGTCGACAATGCAATACGAATCTGCCGGCACGACCGTAGCCGCCTCTTCCAGCGTCTCATATTCTTCGCCGATCCGAATCGCCATACCTTCAACGACCTCGAGGTCATCCTTCTCGAGCTTGACGTACTGACCATCGACAACAGGGCACTCCGCGTTCGAACTGAAGAACGAATATTTCTTTTGATTCAACAGGTCGTTCACGCCTTTATACCAGTAATGCGGCTCAAACATCCAGACGTTTCCCTCAGCTCCGGTAAGGACCGCCGGGGTTGCCAGCGCCGGATCCTCCGCATCCGCATAGTAGTTCGAGTTCTCATCGTGGAGCTGGCAGATCGTCACCTCTCCCTCCGCCGTCTTCTTGCCCAAAACCCGATGGCGCTGGGCGAGAATCTTCGAGATGTGAGCGCTGGGCACGTAGTCATTGTCGTAGGCATAGCCCGTGTGATTGTCGAGATTCGATATATTGTGCCCGTCGAGCACGGAATCATCAAACTCGATACACGTCCACTCGGGCTGGACGATATTCAGCTCCGGGAAATGTTCGCGCAACTCCTCATAGAGAGCGTCCTCGAGATAGTTCGTCAGCCGGTAGGTTCCCACGAGCCGACACGTCGGGGTGTTACCTCCGGCCTCGTCGACGCCGCCTATCGACAGCAGGTTCCGCAGAAGAGCCCCGTCTCCTTCCATATTCACGCCTGTGACGCGCAGATACTTCACATTGGCGCATCGGTCGTACAGCTGCTTCCAGTCGATCAATGCGCAACCGTCAACAACCAGTCGCGTAATGTTCGACGTCCCCTCCAGCGTGAGCCCGGCGTTGCTCAGCTTGGCCAGATAGCGCAGCTCGAGCGTCTGAATCGTGTCCGGCAGGACAACAGAAGCGAGAGGTGAGCCCTGGGCGAAGGTCACACCAGTCAGAGCGCTCTTCGAAGCTCTGAACGTCTCGAGCTTGCTGTTGGCACTCAGATCGAGCGCCGTGAAGCCGGGCGACTGCAGCCCGCTCATGTTGAGGCTGCGGAGGTTCTTGCAGCCGGCGACCAACAGCGCGTTCAGCGTACTCTGCCCGGCCGAGCAGCTCACATCGAGCACTCGCAGTGCGGTGCAGTTGTTCAGGTTGAGGGTCTGCAGCAGCGCATGGCTCACGTCCGTGAGGTCAAGCTCCCGAATGCGGCTCGCTCCGTAAATGTACTGCGGGTCGTTGACGATGAGGTCCGTATCGAGCGTCAGGAATATCTGGCTCCCGGCCTCAGGTGCAAGCACAGCGCTCTGGTGCGGCGTGCCGCTCGTATAGCCGTAGCCGAAATAGTACCGCTCGCTGGACGTGATTTTGATCTTCCGGTTGTCACCGCTGAAAGCATAACCGAAGTAAGCCGTGAAGCTGTCCGAGCGGTAGGTTCCGGCGACGTACATCGCATCGAGCAGCGCGAATCGGTTTTTGATCGTGAAAACACGGTGAGCATAGCGACTACCCTGCAGAGCGTAGAGATAGTCATAGAACTTCGTTCCCTCGGTCGTCTGAACACCTTCGATCAGGGGCTGGATATACTTGAAGTAGCCGTCCTTGTTGTAGATGCGCTCCGACCAGTTTCCCATCTGCTCGACGTTGAACACCTCCAGCACCGACTCCGTGCTCATGTTCGAGCGGATCGTGGCTGCCGTCTCCATCAGCTTGTCGGACAAAGCCTCCCGCACGAGCTTCCACAGCACGCTGTCGTGCCCGGCGAAGGCATAGGACCCGATGCTGTCGTCGTAGGTCTCCTCGGTGATCGTATAGTCGTAGGCCAGCATAGCATCGTTACGTCCGCCGAGGATTGTGTCGGCGTCGTAAGGCAGGAAATACCACTTCAGCCCATCCCAGGTGGCAAGCATCATGTTCTTGGCCCGCTGGTCCACAGCCATGAAGTAATCGGTGAACAGGTACCATGCGCACAGCGAATTGACGTCGAAATACTGCGACACCTCTGCTGCAAAACGCTCCGGGTCATCCTTGCAAGCATAGACCCAACTCCACAACCGCTGCACGGCCGCACGGTCTTCCTCATGCGCATCCGCCCATACCGTGTCGGCCTTGTAGCGGAATTCCAGTGCATCGTCGAATTCGGACATGTCGTCTGTCGCGAACAAGCAGAGCGGTTTGCTGTTGTTCAGGAACTCAAGACAGATGCATTTGTTGCGGCCGCCGGCCAGCGCCTCTTCATCGTTGAAGCCCTCGATGCCCTCAAATCCGTATACCTGATGGCTTTCGGACTTCTCGTTGTTGAAGTTGAACTTGCCGAGATATCCGTTCGTGCCGCTCCCATCCTCATCGTAGAATCCGTCGCACGGGAATCCATCGATCGCGATGCGCACGTCGTACTCTCCTTGATATGCAGCCTGCGGGGGCGTCAGGAATCCGCACTTCTTCCAGACGTCATTCACCAGCCGCACTGCTCCCGTGTTGTGCGTCGACGAAGAGTCGGAGAAGTCCGCCTTCAGGCAGAATATCTTGACCGGTCTCGCACCTGGCTTGAACGAGTAGCTCAAGTCTGGGACGGGAGATCCATTCACGGTCAGCGTGGTTCCATACTTATCCGCCCGGTCGAAATAGAGCCGATAGTTCTTGCGGGGGTACGTTGTTGAGGACGTACCCTGTATGCGCAGGCCGACTCCTTGAGCGATGAAGTCATATTCGGGGCCGTAGGCCGAGTAGAAGTAGACGTCGACAGGCACCTCGAACTTCTTGTTGTTTGTCTGATTGACCAGATCCACGTCGCCGACGATCCGGATGACGCTTTTCCCTTTCGCACGCAGCTTCTCGATATCGACGGACAGGCCTTCGTCATCCATCACCTCGTTGTTCTCGAACAGCGAGACCATCTCATCGGTGGTCGTGCGGTCGACGATGAAGTTCGACAGCATCTCGTCATCCGTCAGAGCCTTCTCATACACGCGAATCGAGCGCAGCTCGACATCGGCCGCAGCGGACCGAACCGAGATCGTCGCCGGCGTCTCCTGCAGGAAGCTCTCCGAAGTGGCGTACTGCTTGGCTCCGCAGCGGATGCCGTTCACGTAAAGCTCCATCAGGCGGGTGCCGCTCTTCTGCTGCACGACAAAGCCGATATGCAGATCCATGTCGGCCGCGAACTTCGTGCTCACCGACGTGCCGGCAGACGCAGTCATCGAGGCATCCTGCGTCGTCATGCGGAACCCGATGCCGTTGGCCAAGCAGGAGAGGATCTCGCCTTCACGCTCGGTGACGTTCGAGCAGTTCAGCTCGAATTCGTAGGTGGCGCCAGTGGTCGCAGCATCTGCCGCGAACGGCCGGAACCCGATCTCGATCGAGGCCCCATTCATCATCTTCAGCGTCTCTCCCGTCCAGCCCGAACTGTTCCAGTCAAACCCTTCAAACGTCGTTCGAACGTCACCGTAGCTCCATTCAGCCGGATTCGATTCGGTGTTGCTTCGACCGGCGGCCGACAGCTTCAGCGCAAGAGCGTCCGTTGCCTCCGAGATATCGATATCCGAGGCGGTGACGTCGACGTTGAACAGGTACGACGTAGAACCGCACAGGAACATCATTTCGACCTGTTCCTGCGCCGTGAATCGATTCACGTACTGCTGGACTGTTCTGGGGACACTCACCGTCTGCGTCTTCGTGTCGTCCCGGAAAACGGACATCGTTGCGGGAGTCGTGTTCGGATCGTATACCACGAACTCGAACGACAGCTGCTCGTACTGCCCAACGGAGATGCGCGGGGTGCGATATTCGGCCGAGGAGAAGATCCGACCATCGGCAAAGCGCATCATCGTTCCGATGAAGGGAGCCGATGAACCCGCCTTCAGGAAGTCGATGTAGACGCTCTCCGACTTCAGCGTCAGCGATTCGTCTGCCTCCATTTCCGCAACCATCTGTACCGTGTGGCGCCCGGCAGCAAGCCCGATCATCGAAATAGAGAAGCTGCCGTTGGTGGTACCGGATTTGCTCACCTCCCGGCTGTCCTTCTGGACGCCATCCAGATACATCGTGACGATCTTCGTTCCCGAGCCGCTGACCGCGAACGGGATGGTCACCGTATCGCTGGCCGCATATCCGCCGGAGGCAATCGACGACGCGAGATTATAGCTGCTCGACAGAGACAGCGTCACCACCCGAACGCTCACATAGCCCTGCTTGGTCTGCTGCCGGCCAGAAGCCGGATCGGTAGTCGTGGCCTTCACGTAGATATCCGTGGTGCCTACAGCCAGGTATGGCCCGAGGTCAAAGGTATAGCTTCCTTTGCCGACGTTCTGAATGCTCTGCGTGTACAACGTCGCAGAGCCGCGGAGCAGCGTTAGCGTGATCGTCGCCTTCTGGCCCGTGGATTCGCCCTTTTCATCGCCGGCGCTATACTGGTGGTCATACGTATACGTGAGCCGGGCAGAATCGCCCTCCTTGACAATCGCCTTGTCTACGGACGCATTAAGGACGATCTTCGTGGCGGACGCATCACCACCTCCGCCTCCGCTTCCGGCCGGGATGTCAACCGAGGCAATTTCGACCCCGCTCTTGTTGTTCAGGGTCAGTCGAACCGTGCTCTCGTCATCACTCACCTCGGCGCCCATCGAGAACACGGTATTCGCCTCGATCCGGTCGATCGCTGCCGCTACCGCCGCGTTCTGAATCGGGTTCGTACTCTCCGGATCGAGCGTCTCATCGGTCTCCGGCACATCGACGTTCAGCGAGATATTGCCGGCCGGATCCGGAGTCAGCTTCTCGCCATTGAAGGTCACTTGTTTGACCGCACCCTTGGCGCCGTACTCCTCCCATCCTGCAGGAGTGAGGAATGAATCAATACTCGTCGCCGTGAAGCGATATTCGCGCCAATCTCCGGCCGCAGCTTCGAACGTGATGATCATGCCTCGCTTATCGTCGTCTTCAACCTCCGCGCTTGCCAAGGCTGCAACCGCCGTCTCAAGCGTGTAGAACCCCTCGGCCAGAGGCTGCTCAAGCGTGACGTTGTAAAACCCGCTGCCACTTCCGGAACCGCCTCCAAAGCCGCGCCAATTGCCGGCCGTCGTGAATTGGGAGGTCGGATCTCCGGTAAACTGCTTACACGTCCAGCCCTTCGCCGTTCGGAAAATCAGCACGACGCCATCCTGCTGGGCCGCCGTAATCCCAGCCGCTACCAAGGCGTTTGCCGCAGCGACCACGTCCTCGTATGAGGAAGTCGTGTTCAGCACGCGATTCACGTTGACAACGGTCCCGCGCAGTTCTCCGGCGACACCATTCAGGCTACTCAACGCTTCTGTCGCCTTTTCCGTCACGGCCTCTGCATCTGCAGTGGCTTTCGTGGCCGACTCTGCCGCATTCTTTGTAGAATCCGTCAGCGAATTGAGTTCATTGAACTTCGAATCCGCCCGCTCGATCAATTCGTTAACACGGGCCGCAGCATCTTCGGCCGGCTTCGACAACAGAGAGATTGGCACACGCACGACCTTTGCGCCCGACATGGCCGGCAGTGAGTTGACTCCGGAAAGAGAGGATACCTCTTCCAGCTCTGTTACGCCAATGGAGGAAGACTCGATCTCGGCGAGGACCTCCTGTTTGATCTGCTGTTTCTCTTCGTTAGTCATTGCCATAGTTATTCAGTTTTATCGGTGGGAGTATTGAGTTCCTTGATTTGAGCCGCAAGCGCCTCGATCAGTGCCGGGGTTCCGAACTGCTCAAACGCCAGCTGCAGCGTCCGCAGATCATCGTCACTTACGACCAGCTTCCCTTCGCTTTTATAGATCATCAGTGCCAGGTTGAGCGCCTCGATACCATGCATCTGGTTGTACAGCATATTGGCAACCGACTTCCGTACATCGCATCGCACCCGCTGCTTCTTCGTGATGTCTGTAAAGACATCGAATTCTTTAAGGTTGATCGTTTTCATCTGTTGTTAATTGCTATGGTTCAATATTTGGTACCTGAAGCCGTCGATCTTCGAGATCAGAACCTGAATCGAATCTCCGGACGCCAGTTCGTAGTTTATCATATTTTCATTATGATCGTAGATTCCCTTCAGAACAATGTTTTTCGACCCCGGCCGAACACGGAAGGTTACGATGGCCGCAAAATTGTCCGGAAGCGACACAACACCGAAACTGCTTGCCACAGACGTCTCTGTCGGTAACGTGACCTCCACTTTCCCGTAGTTGGGGTCGTTGTAGTAAAGCAGGATGACGTTGTGTTGTGAGAAGTCTACAGAGTAGCTTCCAGACCCAAACGTGAGCAGTTCCGCCTCCGTGTTGATGAACGCCGGGGCCATCAGAGGTGCATTGCTCTGAATGCCGTAGTTTTTCGTCGCCCCCGACACGTCGATGAACAGGCCATAGTTCGCATTGTCAAATCCGTAAATTCCGAGGTTGTTCTTTTTGTTGTTGACGATTCGCCCCGCTGCGCTGAATGCTCCGCCGGAAGACGCGGGGATCACATCATCGCCGAACATGACGTAGCCGTTATCGCCGCCGACCCGGAAGAAGTCATTGTAGATTGCCAAGCTACCGCCACCACCGCTCTGCGAAGCGGTAGCGCCTATGCGGTTCTGGCCGATCTCGAATCCTCCGATCGTCCCGCTCGTCGCTTCGATTTTGCCTCGAAAAACGCCGTTCTTCGCCTCGACGGATCCATCCTCGAGCACCTTGAAGTTCTCGTTTGCCGTGACAAGGCCCTCGAGCTTGATGCTCCCTGCTTTAATGAACACCCCATCCGTTGAGGCGCCGACAAACGATTTCAGGGTCCCGTCGCCGTCGATGGCAAACAGCCCCGTCACATCCTGTTGGCTAATCAGCCCGGTGGTGTTGATCAGATTGCCGTCTTTGTCAAACGACTCGGTGGCGATCTTCACCAGCAGGTCCGTCTGTTCGAACAGCGTCTTGTGAGAGTAGACGAAGTCTTCGATATGGTCGAGCGAAAGCATCAGCATGTAGAGGTACATCTTCCCGGTAAACGTCAGCTTGAAATCGCCGGTACCGTTCCAAAGACCGCTGCCCTCAAACGTCCGGTACCCATCACCAGCCTCAACCTCTTGCGAAATGTGGAACTCCTCGAAATACTGGAATCCCGTCTGATCGACCCCATCGAACACAATATCGAGCGTGCCAGATTCGAGGCAGCGGTAGAAGAATGTCAGGAACACCGGCTTGGCCTTCAGTAAGCCGTCCAGCCCGGCCTCGTATGAGGGCCGAGTTTTGAAGTCTGCGCCGCGCTGCAGGATGTAGTTGTTGTTGATGCACATCACCGTCCGGCCGTCATGTTCCTCAACGGCCGCGTATGTCCCCTTGGTCGAGTAGGGAGCCGAATTCAGCCACAAATACTTCCCGCCCAGCGTGAAGAACCGGATGTCGTTGTTCGTATCCCAATAGCGCATCCCGTCGCCGAAGTTCGGGTTGTTTAGGAAGCTCTCGCCGGTCGTGAAATCATTTCGCACCGACTCGATACTCGTCCGGATCGTATTCTCCATGACCTCGAACTTCGTGGCCACATCCTCGCCGGTTGTCAGCAGGAAATGTCCCCGCAAGAAGGCGTTGTCTGCATAAAGGCCATAGCCATAGGGTTGCCCGTCGGCCGGGAACCAGCTGTCGGAGATCCCGTCGAGATTTCCCAACCGGGCGTGCAGACATCCTGCGAGGGTTTTACCCGACACCCCATTCAGCACATCGATTCGAGGTTGGCCATCCTCCGTTGCCGAGATCGAGATCACGCCCTGACGCAAGGGGTTGTCGACACTGCCCATCAGGACAACTTCGTCGCCCACCGCCGGCAGCGCTCCCTCGAACTCCGACACGGCCACCGTAGCAATACCGCCATCGACCGACGCCACTTCAACCCAGTACGCCTTCGGGGTGATTCCGTTCGTCACGGAACACCTGATCAGGTCGCCGGCGACGAACGGGCAGCCCATCTCAAAGGTCAACCGGTAGTTCTCCCCGGTCTGATCCATATCGACGCTCGCAATCTTTCCGCTGGCTGCCGAAACGATCATCTGCCCGCCGACAGCTCGGACCTTCTCGACAAGCATCTCCAGTACACTCATCGTCTGGCGAACCGTCAGTCGGTCGATCGTCAGATTCGAGATTCCGAGTTCGTTCAGCCATAGCTGCCACCCGGATCCCGTCATCCCATCCTCGAACGACACGCTACGCAATAGGTTGCGGACAACGACCGACAACAGCTCCGCATTGCCCTGCGCATCGATGTTTCCTCCGGTTGAGCCGGACTTGAATCCGCCGATTCGAAGTCCCTGCTCAAAGGTGATCAAGCCCTGCGCCGTGTCGTTCGATCGCTTGTTGAGAAACTCCTTCATCGAGCGCTTCGACGAGAAGAGGTTGAAGTCGCTGGCCGGCGTACTCTCCCAGCTCCGGACGATATCAGGCAGCGCCGAGGAGGCGGTCTGCGCATAGTGCCTGATCTCCGACAGCTCATCGTCGACCTTATTCCGATAGCCCTTGCCCAGCACATCGCTTATCTCGAGATCCATCTCTGTCGGCCGCAGGATGTTCTGCGTGATCGACGTGATACGGCTCGACCGGTAGCCGGTAGCCGGAAAATACTTTGCACTTTCGAGCCGGACCCGCTGGCCGATGTCGATATTCAAAGCACGCTTCTCAAGATCGACATAGTCCGTTCCGCCTTTATACACGAAGCGATCTTTGTTATGCTTCTGCATATATACATCAACAGCCTCGGCATACTCCTTCTCGGCCAGCGGATAATACTCGGCCGGCATCTTGATGTTCCACAGAATATACGAGTCACCCTCCTTCGGGATGAGCACGCCTCCGGGAAGCTGCGTATCGTCATCATAGGGCCATTGCGTGATGATCTCGAACTCCTGTTTACGGGAATCGTAGTTCACCTCGAAATCGCGGCCATTCAACTCCCCGCTCTGGAACGTCACCTGCTTGACCAGTCCGGGCAGCTCGTAGTCATTCGGATCGAACGGGATCTCCGAATCCTTGAAGTAGTAGATCGTAAACGGATCTCCATCTTCGCCGGTTTTCTCCTCGCTCCGCACGCTGCCGATCGTACCGACCCGGCGAGGATAAATTCCGGAGAAAGCCTCTTCTTCGTAATACTCGACAATTCCCTGTTCGATATTCTGTTCGACATAGGCCATCTTGCTCGGGAGCTGGAGCCGGGAATAACCGTATTCGTCCGGGTCGATGTTCCGGGAACTGCCGATCGGGAACAGCCGGGTGAAGAACTGGATGTTGTCGGCAGCCTGCCGGTCAAGGCTGGTCAGGCCATTGTCGTAGCCGAGCGTGATCTCCTCGCCATATTCACAACGGCACAGGTTCACCGTCTGGCCATCGAACCAGAATTCGCTCTCCGTTTCATCGGCGAGCTTCGACAGGGCTTCATCGCAGTAGGTGCCTTGGTAGTCGATGGTGATGTTCTCGGTCGAGATCACATCGCCGACCTTCCAGTCGGTCACGCCCAGCTTGCGGTTGATGTTGGCGACGATAAGCGCCATGTGCTCGCGGGCCGGGGCTGTCAGCGAAAAGACCGGGTCGTTCTTTCCGTCGGTCAGCTCGAGGACCAGAGCCTGCCCGATCAGGTTCTCGATGCCGTAGAACTTGCAGTTGTATTCCCACTCGACCGTCGACACCTCTTTGGGAACGTACTCCTCCATGGCCCAGAACCGAACGCCGGCAAAGTCCACGTAGTCGAGCACCTCGATCCGCACACACTCGAAAGCCGTGAACGTCAGATTCAGGACATGATCCGACATCAGCGTCTTCTGGCGCGTCGAGTTGTCCGACGGCGACACCGTCAGCTTCAGCGCTTGATTCTTGCTATGGATCGTCAGTTCCATATCAGCCCAATCGAATAACGCACGCCATATCCGGCCGCGATGCCAAGGGCATCCGCCAGCAGATCCCACCAGCACCAATGGTTGCCGGTGGCATTCTTATCGCCGTACTCTTTCCCGATCGAAAGTCCTGCGGCGAGCCAAACCCCGGGTTCTCCGAGCGCAAGGACGACCGCAAAGTTGACGGCGAAATGTTTGATTTTGTCTTTTCCTATCTCCATGTTTATGCGTTTGAATGGCGTTTGAACGACATTAAAAAGCCGGATTCGGCTCTCTGAATTTGACCGTAAACGAGGCGTATACCTCACCCTCAAAGTCGGTCAGCTGGTCGTACCCCGGGCAATCCTTATAGAAGAAGCGGAAGTGCCTCTCCAGTTCCGGAAGGTAGAAATCCAGCCAACCGTCCTCTCCCCGCTGCAGGAACTCAACGAAGCCAGCATAACGGGTGAGGAACTGCGCTCTATCGGCGGCTCCGATCGTGAACCGGAGCGTGACATCGCGGGCCTCCCGGCTTTGAACTATCCGATCCGGGAGCTTCACGCCGTCATGCTCACGGAAGGAAACCTCCTTCTGCTCCTTGACTGCAGACGGCTTCATTAGGGCCGAGTAGTTCTCCGTCCCATCCTGTTTTTCCTCGGAAAGAAAGGCCCCGTATTCGACATAGGGATCTATTCCGTTGATCGTAAGCAAACCCTCGAGAATCATGGCTATTTCATTTTTAATCCATCCCGTTGAAAAGACTGCAGCAGTGCCAGCATCAGAGGCAATGCACTTGTGTTCGTTGCGATCCGGCCCAGCACATCCAAACAGCCGCCCAACCCGGAAACAGCGTTGTCCATCTTCTCGTCGATCGACGCCCAGTGTATCTGGCCAGAGGTGAACAGACCCTCGAGCTTCGTGCCCTGATCCTGCGTCATGGTAGTGAAGGCGCCAGCCTTCCCACTTTGCGATGTCCCGCCCTGCCAAAGATCGAACCCCATCTCTTCCGCCTTTTCTCGCCACGCCTCAAGCCACGCCTGCGCCGCACTCATGTCTGAACCGATGCCATCGTAGAAATTCCCAATCACCTCCATGGCTTCGTTCGCAATATCTTCCGGACTGCCTTCTCCGCCATACACATCCTTCAGTTGCGATTCGAGTTCGTCGAACTTGTCAGCAAAGAACAGAGAATAGGCGATCTGTTCACCCAGATTCTCCAAAACGGAGGCAGCCTCGTCAGCGAAGTTCTCCAGCGCACTTCCACCTTCAGCCAGGGCAGTAGTGATAGAATCGAGAATGCCGTCGCCTAACGATCCGAAGGTCTGCTGCAGATAATCTTCCAGCGCCTCCTCTGCTTCGTCCATCGCATCCTTCAGCTCGATCAGGTTCTCCAGATAGGCCCGAGTCTCATCCGACATCTTGCGCGTGTCGAGAATCGTCTGCAGCATCGTCGTGTCCAGCTCCCCATTCGCATCGATCAGTTCAGGGTAAACTTCAAGGATACTGCTGTACAAATCTTTGCCTTTGCCCCATCCGAACAATCCCGTTTTCTTGTGGCCTGTGACAATTTGGGCGTCCCACAGGCCACCCAACCCCTGCCGATAGGCTTCTGCTGCATCAGAAAGACGGCCCTGATAGAAGAACCTGTCGATGTTAGAGCCGGCCATTGCAGCATACTCAGCGCCCTTTGCTGCTGATCCAGCCATTTCCTGCTTAAGCTGCGCATAAGCCTGCCGGAATACATCGATCGCGTTGATCGCCTTCTCAACCTGCCGTTCTCCAAATACGCTTGTCGCCTTCTCAAACAACAGATTTTGTTCAAGAAGCGCCAGATTGTACTGACGCTGAAAATCGAGTTTTGCCCGCTCGATCTCCTTGAGGGCCTCCTGATGGCGAGCTTCCGCGGCAAATGCCTGCCCGATAAAATTCGCAGCTTCCCCGATGGCAGCACCGATACCGCCGATGATTCCTCCCTTGGCGAACCCTTGTCCGATGTTTGAGACAGCTCCGAGGACCTGCTGCACGCCTCCGATCGCATCGGCCGTCTGCGTGTCGCCCATTGCCTCGAACATGTCCGACAATTCCCCGGCCGCACTCGATGCTGCGCCGGAGATAGATCCGATCGCGTCGGATATGTCGTTGAAATCTTTGGCCCCCTTCAGTTTGGCAAGTCCCTTCTCGAAGGTTTTGAATATCCCTTCCCACTTGTTGCTGCTACTTCCCGATCCAGCCTTCAAAAGTTTGTCGAGAGCCTTGCGCAATTTGTCGAGGTCGGCTGGACTCTTTTCGATATTTGCAAGATCTTCCGGAGAGATAAAGGTGATGCCTTCGGCGCTCCCATTCCCAGACAGATACTCCCGCAGCTGCCGGGCCTGTGCGATAAGATCCTGCAACGCCTTAAACGACATAGATGAGTAATCGCCGAAAAGTCGCTTCAGGAAATCGTTGTCCTTGAACGCCTCCGACGCCTCGGCCGCATCCACCCTTGACAGATCTTTTTGCTTCGACACCTCCGCAACTTGTATGGCTCGATTGATCTGTTCGTCAGAGCCTCCTCCAAGTTGGGATCGCAGCGCTGAAATGTCTTCATTGTACTTACGCTCGATAGCCTCCCGCTGCGCCGCGTAGTCCTGATACTGTCCGAGGAGCTTCTCGAGCTTTTTGCGGTTCTCCTCCTCTTCCTTCCTGTCGATCTCCGCCAGCCTGTTGTCCAGCAACTGCGCAGCCTGCACTCGCTGTGCTGCAGCCTGTGCCGTGATCGTTGTCCGGTCGGCCGAAGACACCTTGGCTCCCGATGCCTTCAACTTATCGTAAAGCGCGAGTCGCTCCTGCTCCTCTTTGTCGATGCGCTGCTTCTCTTTCTGGAAGTTCAGTTCTGCCTCGGCCCGCTGCTTGTCGTAGCCCTCCTTCATCAACTCGACGACCTGTTCCTCAACCCGCTGGCGAGCGGCGAGTTCCATGTCCGACAGTTTTTCGAGAGACTGCGCTTTCGATTTGTCCGAATCTCCAGCCTTTCCCGTCTTCTTCTTCCCGCCCGTAATAGCTTTCAACTTATCCTCGTAGACCTTGATTTCCGCCAACGCAGCATCATAGTCGGCCTTGTTGGTAAGATCCTTCAGGGCTTTTCGTTTGAGCGCTATGGTGTTCTCAAGGTCTTTGACTGACCCCTCAACGACATGGTTGATCCCACTCTCTTCCTGAATCCGCTGAATGCTGTTCTGATAGAATTCAGCGTCGGTCAACGCTTCGTCTCGGATTTTCTTCTGTTCGTCGAGCGCCTTCCGGTACTCGATTTCAGCGGCATCGCTTCCGTATTGATTGAAGCGAGAACCTCCGAAGAACATGGAGAGCTTACCGCCCTTTCCAAAGAACGGCCGATATTCCTCCGGGCCAATAGCTTCGATTTCCTTGACCTTCTCGTCGGCCTTTACCGCCGCCGAGATGAGACTCTGGGCTTTCGCCTGCATGAACATTACCCGGACATACTCCTCCGCCTTGGATTTGAGCGTGTCATACCACTCGGAAAGCGTGTCGTAATACCCGAACGTCTCGCCATACTTCGTATTCAGCTCCTCGACTTTACGTCTCTCCTCGTCCTTCGTTCCATTGAACCGCTCGATAGCCGCCATGGTTGCGCGGATGTTGAACTGCGTCTTCAGTGCTTCGGCGTTAGCCTGCTTTTCCACCTCCAAACGTCGTTCAAGCGCCTCCCTATTCTGTTCAACCGCATCGGTTGCACCAAACAGCCCGGAGATCCAGTTGCCGATCTCCTTTCCGTACATCACAAGCAACATGATACCGGTGGCGAGCGCCGTCTGCCACGAGAAGAGCGATTTGAGGATCTGCTTCCATACAGGCGTAGCCTTCTGCCCGGCTCGCGTCAACGCCTCATACTCCATTCTCGCATATTTGACTTGATCCGCGAAAATGGGCAGGTTGTTGGATATGGCCAAGAAGAACATCTGCGGACCCATGGCCAACGACGGCATCTCACGCGCGATCTGCTGAATCGACATGTTCAGCCCGTTAAAGGTGCTTTGGGCCTTGGCCGCATCCTTGGGAACAAGCGTCGTATTTTTGGTCGACGCGGAAGCCGACTTGGCGGTCTTCGATATTCGGGAAAGGTCCGATTCGAGTTCCCCGATCTTCGCCTGCAGGGCCTCGATCATGGCGATGTTGTTGCTCTGATCGAGCGTCGGCATAGCTGCTACCTGCTGCTGCAGACGCTGCATCTCCTCGCGCAATGTCGCAATGACAGCTTGCGTCTTCGATGCATCCTGCTGCACAGAGTCAAGTCCGGACTCAACCTCCGCCATGCCCGACTTCGTCCTATTCTTGAGCAGAAACTCTATTTCAACGGGTTCACTCATTTTTTAGCTTTTGATTGGAACAAACCTACCAGATCGGTTTTTGCCGATTTCTTTTTCTTCTTCACGTAGCGAGGCGCATCTGCCAGCATGATACGCAGCGCCTGATAATTCACGCTCCAGAGGATGTATCTCACACTCCATCCTGTTGCGGCAGCTATCTGCCAGACTATACCAAAGAGGCTATGGGACCCTTCGTATTGAGTCTTTAACTCCTCTTTCTTTCCCCGCTTTGGGGTAGGCTCAGTCTCGATCTCATCGGATTGATCACCTCGATCGATCTGATAATATTCGTAAAAGGGCGCGTCTGGAGCAGCCTTCCGAATATTACGTTCGCGTTCACCAGATACTCGGGAGGCAGGCAGATTCGAACCAACCATGACAGCGGCCGGACAAACAGCGGCCCGGACCATAAGCCTCGGCATATCATCAAAGCAATCATTCGAGACAGCCGCCAACCGTGTTCCGCGACAAACCGAAGCGCCTGATCGTTGGAAAAGGCATCGATCTCATCAAAGGTGTATCCGAGCTCCCCGTATAGCTTGGAGTAGCGGATCAGTCCGCCCAAATAGGGCCTCTTCATCGTCAGCCGCACTTCACGGCCGAAGATTTTGAAAAAAGGCAGCGAAACACCCGTGTCCAGCAGGGCGTCCGCTGCCTCTACATCGAACCGACGCGGTATCATCCTACAGGTTCAGTTTCCTCCTCGTCCGGAGCCAGGTCGACGCTATAGGGTGCCGTTTCCTCATCGTCGGGCGTCAGGAACGTCAGCACGCAATGCATCTTCATGACCTCCTGATAATTGAACTTACCTCGCGGGTAGGCAATCAAGGAAGCCTTGACAACATCCGTTACTGCGCCATCGGCCGACTGAATCTGCACGGGGCCTTCCAACGTGATGACTCGGGAGGGAGCATTCCACTTCTTTCCATTCTTGGATACCGTGCCGCCCGCTACCTGTACGAGATTGTCGGGTTGGAGGTGAATGAGATCGAACGCGATTTCATTCGTGCCAGGGCTACTCGGAATCTCCTTCACGGGAGCCGCTCTCTTCTGGGCGGACCATACTTTCACCGTTTCCGGTTCGTCTCCGCCCCAGTCCAAGCCCTCTTCATCGATCAAGCCAAGGGGCCTACTGTCGAAAAGGAGGGCTTTAAGACCATACAGGTAGCCGTCGGGCTGCTGATTGACTTCTGCCATAATTAGATCTGTTTAATGAGTTGAACAATCGTTTTCAGCGGGTTCGTTTTGGTTAGCAGCGACGCTGCGGTTCCACCCGCGAGGAACCCGAACAGGAGCCACCAGTGCCATGTCGCCGGAGACTTCCGGGTTGTCTGGACCACCTGCATGGTTCCCGACCGTGCGCTGCTCAGGGAATCGAGCTGCCTGTATTTTGCACGTTCGGCGATGAGAAGCTGGGCCAGCGAGTCAATCACCTCCCGTTGTCGAAAAACCTGGCTCTCGAAGTAGACGCATCGGCGAGCTATACTATCACATTTACCTGTAACGACGATGTTATCCCCGCGCCGTTCCGCCTCAACCGATGCTCGGCCGGAGTGCGTCCCGTATTTCGCCCCTTCAGGAAGGTTAAGGAGGTTCTGTGTCGGTATCTCCAGCGAGGTCTGCTCGCTCGGAATCGGCTCCGCAAACAACTGCTTCGTCGTCAAGACGTCCGTCTGCGTCTGCTGTACATTGTGCCGCTGCTCGTCGAGAGTTGCGGCTGCGACCTCCTCGGCTCTTTCGGATTGGTGCGCCTCCTGCAAGGTCGCCTCTTGCAAGGTCGACGTCGTTCTGCTGGTCGCGCAGGATGCCAGAAGCATCACGAGCAGGAGCAGAAGAGGTATCTTTCTTAACTTTTCCATTCTCTTTCTTGCTAAAATTCCTCCGGAGGTTTTCCACCTCTCGTGTCAGTTTGTTGAGTTTCTCGATCATCTCTTGCTGATTGGCCTTCAACTCGGCGTTCTCACGTCGCAGGTGGACATTCTCGCCAAGGATCTCCTTGTTCTCGGTCGACAACAGGTTGATGGAAGCCTGCATCTCCGAAAGGAAGTCGTTATTCCTCTTGCGGCGGGAAACGAACCACGTAACGACGGAGCTGATCACCGGGAGGAAGACGAGCAGGATGTCTTTGATTACAGGCCATCTTTCCATTGTTCTGTCGCTTTACACGCGCTCAATCATCCGAGCGATATCAGAGATCAAGTCGGCGTAGGTTGTCGGGTCTGCCGTGCAGTAGCCGGCCTTGGCGATCTCGTAGGCGAATCGGGTCACATCGTTTCGATACGCCATCGCCGAGGCATAGCGCTTGGCCGAAAGGACCTTTGCGTGGTCCCGGATACCATCCTCCAGCGTATCGTAGTCCCGAAACTCCCGATCGACTTCGTACCGGTATCGCCCGTCCGAGGATCGGGTAATCGAATAGACCTTGTCGAATCGGCCGCTCTGATACGCATCGTCGAAGTATTCGAACGTGCGAACCGTCTGCCGTTTCCCCGTCCATTTGTCGCCGGCCGTAAGCCCGAAGAGGTTGTTGCCAATTGCCGAATCGCCCCATCCGCTTTCGAGCGCGGCCTGCGCCGCCACGAACAGGGGATTCAGCCCTGTCTCGGCGCAGACCCGCTCGATGGCCGGATAGTATTTGCGTTTGAACTCTGCCGGTTTCATGACTACTCGACATTCGACAGAGCAGCTGCCAGAGCATCCGCCTGCTCATCGGTCAGCGATTCGATCTTCTTGGTAGCACTCGGCACACCGCCGTTGCTCGCAATGGGAGCGCCGATCGACTCCAGCGCGACACGCACCGCGGCCAGCGGATACTCCTTCTCACGGAACATCACGAGTTTCGGAGCTTCGCCTTCGTTTTTGGAGGCATTGCCCGAATTCTCCGGCTTGTCGGTCTCGGGCGCCGGGATTTCGACGGACGCCACGGAGCAAAGACCGCGTTTCAGCAGGTCGTTGATGCGCTCGGCAGACTCGTCGCTGAGAGAGAACACCTCACCCACCTGATGAAGCGCCTGCGTTTCCTTGTCCTTGAACTTCTTTTCTACTTTCAGATTCAGTTTCATCGTATTTATGTTTTAGAGGTTTAACCTTCCAGATCGTCCTCAACCGCCCGGCAGTCGAGCAGCGTGACCAGTTCGCCCCATGCGATCTGCGTATCGGCCTTCATCAGCATCTTGATGAAGTAGAGCTCGCCGTTGGCCTGCACCTTGTCGACCTGCAGACAGTTGTAGTCGTCCGCGAGATTGCAGCCGGCATAGAGATTCGAATCCGTATCCAGCGAGCAGAGCGTCCCGATGATGACATCCGACGGCAGGTCGTTCAGCGCAGCGATTCGCTTGCCCTTGAATCGGGGAATGTTCGTCGAGGTCGGATCCGCGCCTTTGTGGTGCAGATCGGTCAGCTCGTTGTCGTACTTGTCGAAGTCGGCCGACGACATCAGGAAGGTGAAGTTCGGCTGATCGCGGACCTTCTCTGCAGTCTTCTCCCACACAGAACGGAGCCGGGCGATCATGCTCGTGCTTTCACAGGTTGCCTTCACGACATCTTCGTCGGCCAAGATGCGGGTCAGGATGCCGTCGAAGAACTGCTCCTCACCTTCGCCCGACTCGCCCTGTACGAAGTGATATCCGAGCTCCGATCCTACCTGCTTGAGGACCTCGTTCAGCATAATCACCTGCATATTGGCCGGGAGCTCGCTGAACACGAGGTTGCCGGTCGGCTGATACTTTCGCCAGAACTTCTCGAACGACCGGGGATTGAACTCGATATAGACCATGATGTCTTTCGGGTCCAGCACACGCTCGTCGATTTTGAACGCGCCCTTCGAGTTCTCGCTCTTCGGCATCTCGACGCGCTTCTGCAGCAGCTTCGAGAGCTGCATGCGCGGGATGTAGAACTTGTCACCGATATTGGTTTCCAAGTGGATCAGCCCCTTCTCAAAGAGCTGATTGCCGGTTGCAGCCTTGACCAGAATCTGATCAAGGACCTCACCGGGATAGGCAGTCTGAATATTGGGATTTGCCATAGTGTTGATGATTGGATTGTTGATTACTTTTCGAGCTTGGCGCGGACCTCAGCCTCGCGCTCGGCGAGGTAGTCCTTGTCGGTCTTGGATTCGCTGCCGGCCGTGTCAATCACGGAGGTTGCCCGGCGCTTGGGTTTGCGCGAGGAAAGCAGCGCCCGGGTGTTCTCCGGATCCTTCCGCATCAGCGCTTTGAAGCTGTCCGCTTCAGTGGCAGAGATTCGTTCCTCCTTGAGCGCAGCGTCGACCTCGGCATCGTAGGCAGCCTCCTGCGCCGAACGTTCCTTTTCCTCGTACTCGGAGACCTTGTTCCTCAAGACCTCGATCTCCTTGGCCAGAGCATCGCGCTCCTTGGCTTTCGCCGCGATGTCCGCAACGCGGGCAACGGCCGCCGCCTCGTCCGCACAGTCGGAGAAGGTCGGCATTCCTTTGATTTTTTCGAACATTTGTTTCTCGGTATTAAGTGGTACAATAGAGTCCAAGTAGCGCGCCGTGTAACGGTCGCAGCGCTGCTGCGGTGTCAGCGAATCCGTTATCGCTTCCGCGCTCGGGTCATCGAATATCTCGTCGACAAAGCCCAGCGCGAGCGCCTCATCCGCCGTCAGCCAGTGATCCGCGCCATCCATGTAGGTGTCCCGAATATCCTCTACCGTCCTGCCGGTTCGTTCCGCATAGATCTGGCAGAGGATGTTCTCGATCTGCTCGAGCTGCGCTGCACTCGCAGCGAGCTTCTTCGCGTCGCCGCGGGCATAACTGGTCGGCCGGTGCAGCATGAGCTGGGCGAATCGCCCCATCTTCACCGGACGGCCGCAGCCGGCGATGAACGATGCGGTAGAGGCCGCAATGCAGTCGATATAGATTGTGATATCCGCCTTCGATTGACGGAGGGCGTTGAAGATGGCGATCCCGGTGAACACCTCTCCTCCGACGGAGTTGATCCTCACATCAATCTTCCGATAGGTTTGTTCGGCCGCCATAAGCCTCGAGACAATATCCGAAGCTGTCACGTCCGCATAGTCTCCGATTTCGCCGTACAGAAGGATGCAGCAGGTGTCTGCCTGCGGCCCAGGAATGATATTGAAAATGCGTTCCATTTCGTGCTTGATTTGCCGCAAAAATGAACCGTATTTTCACGCCCTCCAAATCGGAATTTTATCATGAAATGTTACAGAATCAACACGATCGCATAAGCCTTCATCGTGTTTTTCCGATTTGCGCAGCAGCCGTTTATGGGGCAATTTTGCGGAAAACAATACTACCGCAATGACAAAGATGACATCCGAACAAATGCGCCGATGGGCCATGTCCATGTACATCAACGAAAACCGCACGCAGGCGGAAATCGCCGAAGCGTGCGGGGTGTCGCGTCAGACCATTATTCGATGGGCGAAGGCCGACCACTGGGAGGAACACAAGGCCTCGCTCACCATGACACGGGAAGAGCAGATCAAGAACCTTCAGCGGCAGATCGTCGAGATCAACAACAACATCATTGATCGGGAACCCGGCAAGCGCTTCGCTACGCCGGCCGAGGCCGACACCATTGCCAAGCTGACCAACTCGATCAACAAGCTCGAGACCGAGCTCGGGATCCACGAGATAGTAAGCACGGCCCAGCGCTTCATCGCATGGCTGCGTCCTGTCGATCTGGACCTCACCAAGACCTTCACCGGACTGTTCGACAAGTTTATTAAATCGCTGATCAAATGAAACAGGTCGACCGGGAGGCTTTGAAGGAATGGGAGGCCCTCAAAGAGTCCATCTACAACGATACTCCCGTTGACGAGTCGATGTCGGCCGCTGACATCGAGAAGCACCGGCTATGGCTCGAAGCTCCGGGGCACGAGGAGGACTGGGAACGGTTCTTCTTCCCGAAGTATGCGAAATACCCGTCGGCGCCTTTCCAGACAAAGGCCCGAAAGCGGGTACTCTACAATCCGGAATGGTACGAAGTGCTGTCGTGGAGTCGTGAGCTGGCCAAGAGTACCAAGGTGATGATGGCCGTCCTGCGTCTGGTGCTGACGGGCAAGAAGAGTACGGTTATTCTGGCATCGGCCACGCAGAAGGCGGCGGCCCGTTTGCTCGCGCCGTACCGGGCAAACCTCGAGTCGAACCGACGCATCATCCAATATTACGGTGAACAAGCGTGCATCGGCGAATGGGCCGAGCTTGAATTCAAGACCCGAGGCGGCGCGATGTTCATCGGAGTTGGAGCCGGCGATGCGCCGCGTGGCGCCCGCAACGAAGCCGTGCGCCCGGACGTCCTGCTGCTTGACGACTTCGACACTGACGAAGAGTGCATGAACCCCGACGTCCTCGACAAGAAGTGGGACTGGTGGGAACACGCCTTGTATCCGACCCGATCAACCTCCGAGCCGCTGTTGGTGATCTGGTGCGGGAACATCATCGCCGAGGACTGCTGCATTGCTCGGGCCGGGGCGATGGCCGACCATTGGGACATCGTGAATATCCGCGACGAACGCGGCCGAAGCACGTGGCCGGAAAAGAACACCGAGGAGAGTATCGATCGGGCGCTGTCGAAGATCTCGACCAAAGCGCAACAGGCCGAATACTTCAACAACCCGATCGTCGAAGGCAAAACCTTCGGCCCTCGCAAATGGGGCCGAGTGCCATGGCGGCAGTTCCCGTTCCTGTGTGTCTATGCTGACCCGACTCAATCGGAGGCAAAGGGCTCGGCCAAGAACAAGAAGGGGTCATTGAAGGCCGTATGGCTCCTCGGGAAAGTTGGTCGTGTCCTCTACGTCATCAAAGGATTCCTCGGGAAGATGACCACCGAGGAGTTTGTCTCGCACTTCTTCACCCTCTACCTATATGCCAGGGCGCGGACAAAGGTCCCGATCTTTCTGGTGCAGGAGAACAACTCCCTGCAGGATCCGTTCTTTCAGCAGGTATTTCGGCCCGCATTTGCTCGCAAGAGCCGGGAGATCGGCATCAACCTGTCGGTTATCCCTGACGAAAAGAAGAAGACCGACAAGGCTGTCCGCATCGAGGCGAACCTCGAGCCGCTGCACCGAGAGGGGCTACTGGTCCTCAACGAGGCCGAGCGAGAGGATCCGCACATGAAGGCGCTCGACGAGGAGTTCAAGTTCTTCACCATGGCGCTGAAATTTCACGCCGACGGCGTGGACTGCGTCGAGGGCGGCAACCGATTCATTGACGACAAAATGGGCGAAATGCAGCCGATGACGGCCATCCCGCGCACGGTTGTTTCTCGCCGGAACAAATACAGACAATAATGGCAGCATTCATCAACCCGGAGGACTACGACGCCTCCATTCATCAGGAGATCCTCGACTCCCTGATCCGGTCCGACAAGCAAATCATCGAGATCTGCGAAGACCGGGCCATCACCGAAATGCGCGGCTACCTGTCGGCTCGCTATGCCTGCAACAAGGTGTTTTCTGCGGAGGGAGAGGACCGAAATCAGCTCGTACTGATGATGGCGATTGACATTGCCATCTACCACATCTACTCGATCCACAATCCTCGGAATATGTCACAGATCCGGGTGGACCGATACGAACGGGCCATTGAGTGGCTCAAAGGTGTACGCAAGGGAGATATCTCCGTAGACGGATTGCCGGAGATCGAGCAGGAAGAGGATCGCTCGGCCGCCTCCCAATTCCAGATTCGCAGCAATCCGAAACGAAATAACTATTTCTAACATGGCGCGTAGCAAAAAGAGCAAACGAATAACCGCCGGCGGCAATATTGGACAAACGTCGACGCAGACGATCGTCCTGCAGCCCACCCGACGCGGAGGGCTTGACGTATCGGCATACATGGAAGCGATCCGGAAGGCCGAGCTTATCGACTTCCCTCGAAGGGCAAAACTGATCGATCTTTACGAAGACGTGATGATCGATACTCACCTGTTCGCCGTCCGTCGGAAACAAAAGGCTGCCATTCTATCGACCCCGATTCAGTTCGTCCGAAACGGCGAACCGGACGAGCGGATGCAGGACTACATCGACTCTCCGTGGTTCGGCCGGTTCATCGAGGATCTGATCGACGACGAATGGGTGGGAGTCGGAGGCTCGCTCTTCCAGTTCTTCCGAGACAAAAACGGGTGGATTGACTACGAGCTGATCCCTCGAAAGCACGTCGACCCGATCAACCGCACAATCCTACGCAACCAGACGGACCTCATCGGTACGAGCTGGGATGAATTCTCCGATTTGCTCTACGTCGGAAATCCCCGCCAGATCGGCAGTCTGGCCGTACCGGCCTTCTGGGTCATCCTGAAACGCAACAACGTAGCGGACTGGGCTGAACTGGGCGAGATCTTCGGCCGTCCCATTCGGGAGGGCACCTATGATGCCTGGGACAACGCAGCCCGGGAGAAGCTCGTCGAAGACATCGCCAATATGGGCGGCGCCGGTGTCATCATCCACCCAGACGGGACCAAGATCAATCTCATCCAGCCATCCAGCGTATCATCGAGCGGGGATCTCTATGAGAAGTTCTCCACGTTCTGCAACAACGAGATCAGCAAGGCCGTGAACGGAAACACGCTAACCACCGAGGCCGGAGACAAGGGGACGCAAGCTCTCGGAACCGTTCAGCAGGAGGGAGAGGTCGATATCGCATTCTTCATCAAACGCCGAATCCTCAACACCCTAAACTATGAGGTGACGGACGTATTCGCCTCCATGGGGATTGACACGCGCGGCGGAAAGTTTGCGTTTGTCCCTCCCAAAAAGAAGGACATGAAGCAGCAGGCCGACATCATCTGCAAGCTGAAGCAGGAGGCCGGTCTGCCGATCAGCGACGATTTCCTCTATGACGAATTCGGCATTCCCAAACCGGACAACTACGACGAACTCAAGGCCGAGCAACGGGCCGCTCGTCAGATTACACCCTTAACGGCTCCCAATCAGGCCACCTCACAGAAAAAAGGGGACGGCCAAGAAGAGGAGGATCCGGATGACGACGAAAAAAAGAAGTCCCGATCCATTCGTGATGCGCTGCGCAGTTTTTTCGGCCGCGCCCCCGAAGATTCGGGGGCGGATTTAGACTGGTAGTTGACAGCCTGTACGGTATTGAGGATAGTGACGTTTCTGTTGGGTTCGAGTTCTCCGACGACGTGCTGCGCAGCGCCTTGCTGAATATCTACAGCAAAGAGTTTCACCCGGCCTCGGAGATCGAGGTGAGCCTGTTCAACGAGATATGGGCGCAGATTAACAACGCAGCCAAAGAAGGCTTCGGACAGTCTCGGGTCGTAGACCCAGACGAGGACTTCCGAAACGAGATCCTCCGGAACAACGCCGTATTCTCGGCCTTCAAGGTGCATCGTATGCAGAACGACATGGCCCAGTTGCTGCTGGATTCGAAGGGTAATCTAAAACCGTTCGAACAATGGAGAAAGGAGGTCTTGCCGATCGCGTCCCATCAGGTCGGCACCTGGCTTCGCACCGAATACGATACGGCCGTCATCCGAGCCCATCAGGCTGCCGACTGGCGGCAGTTCGAACGGGAAAAGGACATCCTGCCGAATCTGCGCTGGGTGGAGTCAACTTCGATCCATCCGGGGTTGGACCATAAGCGGTTCTGGGGGACGATCCGCTCCATCGACGATGCTTTCTGGAGTGAGCATCGGCCCGGAGATCGCTGGAACTGCAAGTGCAGTCTCTCCTCAACCGACGAGCCCGAGACTCCGGTACCGGAATCGTCGCCGCTTGACAAACCACAGAAGGGCCTCGAAAACAACCCGGGCAAGGACGCCAAGCTGTTCTCGGATCAGCACCCCTATCAAAGCGAAGCTCGCAAAGGAGCGAAGAAGGCCGTAGACAAACTGATGGCACGTATCGACGAGATGATCGCCGAGATGTCGGACAACCTCACCTACGAAGAGAAGATGGCAATCGCCCGAAACAACCTTGAAATCGAGAAAGTTCTCAATGTAACGAAAGGGAAGCCGATGAGCGTAGAGGAAGCTGATAGACAGAACGCAAATCCGAGATACGGTGAGACAAGAGGTTTCGGTATCAATTGTCAGACCTGCTCCCCAGCTTATGCACTGCGAAGTCGAGGGTTTGATGTCACAGCCTTATCTAACACCCCAGGTTCGAAACTCGATTATTTGAGCAGAGGAATTAACACATGGGAGGTCTGGGAAAATACTGACGGATCGCAGGCGAAGCCTGTAAGCGCGATAGAATGGCTCGCACAGAAGGGGTACAAACAAATGAACGCCAATCGATATCTGCAATTCTTTCAAGAAACCTGCAGAGAAGAAGGTATTTATGAGGTTGTAATCTACTGGAAAGGCGGCGGCGGGCATGCTACCATTCTGCAAAGATTTGCGGATGGAGAGCTTCGGAGGATAGAACCTCAACATGACAACCAAGCAGGATCAGGAAGAGAATGGGATGATCTCGAATTCCTGTGTCGTCACGGGCGGACAAATCCATTCCCGGCAAGCGGGGTAATGAGAATAGACAACAAATTATTCAATGTTGCCTTTCTCGATATCTTTGGTAAGTGAGTCGATAATGTTAAACGATTCCGGACCAGTGATCTCGGATACTTTCCCGCCTTTGAGCAAGAAGACGAACGGATATCCCGTACAAGAGTCATCCGGGAACTTGAACAAATAGGCTTTCTGACCTTCGAAATCACCGAGGTAATCGAAGGACTCGCCGTATTGCTCAATAAGCCCACGGGCTGCTGTTCTGATCTGTTCAGGGACGTTCATTCGTCTGATAGATTGATATACGCTACAAAATTACAAAATATTTTCGGTTGTTAGTCATGGACATAAAAGATTTTGCAAAACTGATCCAGCAGAAGCAGAAAGAACTGGATAGTCTGATGCGCCGGGAGATGCCCATCATTGCCGGACGGATGGCCAAGGATCACTTTCAGGACAACTTCCGGAAAGGCGGGTTTGTCAACAACGGGTTGCACCCGTGGCCGAAGGCAAAGCGATTGTCATCCGGCAGATCCGACGCCGCCAGCAACTACGGCACACTCCTCTCCAGCCGGAACCACCTGTTCAGCTCGATCAAGTACACGCCATCCGACTATCGGGTGCGTGTGGCGAACGAAGTCCCTTATGCCCCTATCCATAACTGGGGCGGAGTCGTCGAACCCAAAGTAACGCCCCAAATGAGGCGCTTTGCCTGGGCGATGTTCTACAAGTCGAGCGGACGGTCGAGAAAGAACAGAAAAGGCCGGAAAACGGCTAAAAAGGGGCCTGTCGAGGTTTCTCCGGAAGCCGCGAAGTGGCGGGCGCTTGCTCTGACGAAGAAAAAGAAACTGAAGATCTCTATTCCTCAACGACAATTCCTCGGCCGAAGCGAGGAGCTCGTCAATTCTATACAGGCCGAAATGGAGAAGCGGGCCAAACGTATACTCAACTTATAAACTCAATTTGCAATGGAAAACATGAAACTCGCGCTCATGAAGCGCATCCGGGAGGAAGTCCCCGAAATCGCAACCATCGATGAAGACTACGGACAGCTCGAAAGCGAGGACGACCAATACCCTGTAGTCTTCCCGGCCGTCCTTATCAACGCCGACGGGACCGAGTGGCAGACATTGAATGCAGGCCAGCCCGCCCTGCAACGAGGGAGTGCTTCATTCTCCCTCAAGCTGGCAATCGACTGTTACGACGACACACACATTGGATCCTCAACGGAAGACCGGGTCCTCGAACGGGACGCATTGAATGAGCGGATATTTAATGCCATGCAGGGCTTCAAAGTCGAATCAGCCTTATCTGCGATTGTCCGTGTCCGATCGAGAGAGTACTCGCTCGGAGGTGGGCTGAAGGTGTATGAGACCACATTCTCGTATGGTTCGAAGTGGGCGGCCGCTAATTCTCGCCGGTAAAGAGGCGCAGCTGCGCGGCGGTCAGTCGCGGGACCTTGACCTTCGGCATTGGTTTGATGCCACTGTCAGGGTTCTCGCGGCTGTACTGGCGAATGATGGCAAGGATCCGTTGTTCAGAGAGGAAGAACTCCTGTTCGGATAGAATCTTCAATGCATCATCAAACCGCAGACGCTGCTGCTCTGTCCAGTAGTACCACCTACGACAGAGCGCCTCGTTGCGGTTGGCAATAAGCATTTTATTCCTTCCTCTTTTCATGATTTGATTTGGATTCAACAAAAATAAAGAGAAAATCGTCGTCTCCTTCAAACGCTTAACGGATTAAGCAAAAAATAGGGAGGAACTGAACGTCCCTCCCCATCAACTCATCCGGTCGTTATTTTTTTTTCGATTCAAGCCTAAAACTTGACACCACCCGGCATTGTTCAACCTCCACAATTTGATACGACCCGTCGTCACTATACTCCTCGTAAGGATTCAACAAAAATACTCTCGCCTCGTCGTATGTTTCGAACATAAACGGCGTCGCAAGATACCACGCTTGTTTGGCTTCGTCGAGCTTCAGTATGAGATAGAATTTTTCCATGCTATTCCGGATCGACCGTCAATCTTAACACCTCCCGATATTGCTCAACCTCCACGATTCGATATAGCCCGGGGGTATGATGATCCTCAAAAGTATTTATCAAGCTCAATTCCGCCTCTTCAGACGTATCGTAAACAAATGGCGTCGCAACATTCCACTCATGATGGTCTGCATCGAATTTCTCTATGAGGTAGAATTTTCCCATGCTTCAAATATTTTGTCACCACAAAAATAACACTTTTCCGTATATTTGCAGCAAAATCACACCTCATGAAACATCTGCTCCTTTTTCTATCCTGTTGCCTGCTGGCAACATCCTGCTCGAAAGACGAAACTCCGACGTCCGACGAACTGGTCGGTACTGTATGGAGCCAGGTCGATGAAGATCGAACCGATACGATCTATTTCGCGGCCGATCACAAATGCACGGCCGAGTGGAAATACGAGGGATTCGACGCGGTGAAACAAGAGTACAGATACTCGATTGACGGGAAGGAGGTATCGATCAACACAGGAGCGAACACCGCAACCGGCCACATCGAAGATGACGTGCTCTACATCCAGCTGTTCGATCGAGACCTATCTCTGCATCGGGTTCGATAAAACAAAACCCCGCACCTTTTGGATGCGGGGTTTCTTGTCACCGGGCGGTCAGTCCATGGCTGCCATCGAGAGCGGAAGCGTGTGCTTGACGCCTTTGTCATCCTTGTAGGATGCCGAGATGAACTGGCAAGTCTCTTCGGGGCGGTATGCGCTCTGGATAATGTCGGTTGCCTCGATGAGCGCGGGATATCCTGACTTTCGGGCAATCTCCCGGAGCTGCAGCACGCGGCTCGCCTTCAGATTGCCTTTGCGATCCTTGGCCAGCAGATTCATAACCATCTCGGCCAGCGCTGCCGAGTCGTCATCCTTGGCCAGCGACTTGATGAACTCCTTGACCTTGGCAACACCGACTTCGACCGTATCGTCCCAGCCGTCGTTCGTGCGGTTGCCCAGCGCCAGCGTGATGCGACCATCGGAGGTGGTGAACTGGTCGCTGTGGCGGTCGGATTTCGTTTTGAACAGTTCCTCCTTGAGCTTGATCAACGTCTCGGCCTCGGCGAACACCTCGTCCTTGAGACGACGCATCTCTTCGCTCATGGCCTTTAGTCGGGAGAACTTCAACCGGCAGAACTCGTCCACGGCGGACTTATAGGCGGCGACATCGTCTTCGCGTTTCTGTTTCTCGGCACGCTCTTCGGCCTCAAGCTGCGCCTTCAACTCGGCGCGTTCCGCTGCTGTCATTTTCGTGATATCCATAGTTGATTGTTGGTTTTTCTTTTCTCGCACAGCCCTGAAGACGAACTCCGGCGTGCGGAACTTTTCGGGCAGCTTCCGGAGCTTCACGGTGGCCTCATAGGCCGCCATCTGCTCGTCTGTGGAAGGCCATAGCGATGCAAGTGCTATGGCCTTCAGCTCGGCGAGTTCTGCTGCTGTCATTTTCGGGATTGCCATCGTGCAGTATTATTTGCAGGGCCAAACCTCAACGTCCGCGGAGATCCACTGGGTTCCGCGACCGGTTGTCGGCCGGACCATATATCTCGTGCAGCCAAACCGGAATTCAGACCCGCAGAACTCATATACAAGGCAATCTCCAGACAGACGGAACTGATCGCCTTGGCGCAGTTTGGAGATTTGCTTGGTCCCCTGCATAAAATGGCTTGCAGAGAACTCGCAGAGGATCTTCTTCATGGTGATCGAATCGGCCATCGGGTTAATCTCGATTTCGTACAGAACCTCCTCGTCCTCCTCTATGTCGTGATCGGCTGCGACCAGTACCACGCGGCCATCTTTGGGATCCTCGTATTTCACGGTCATAGATACCGGCTCACTCCCCATGCGAAAGGTGTAGAAATTCGTTGCAATCTGAAGTGCTTTTTCTCGTTTCATATCTGCTTATTTTATTGGTTCTCAATCCGTTTAATTGTATGACAAACATAACACTACTATTCCGTACACGCAAGACAATTCGCACTTATTTTCAAGGCGTTACGACATCCGCTTGACTTGCCGTTTTCGGCGTCGCCGAAGCCTCGTCAGCCGCTGTTTGCGGCGCTTGCTTGAGCCGCGTTTTATCGGCACCGATCGGCGCCGACGTATCCGTCGATGGCCCGATGGGTGGAGCCACTTCAGTATTCGCACGAAGACTGGCTGCACATTCACTATCGCCCCAGAAAACTTAAGGACCGACTGCCCCATCACTGCAAATTCGTCCGCCATCGTAAGGAGAGGTGAAAATGCCGTAGCCTCGCTGTCATCACCAGCAAAATCCTTCGTTTGCACATCTCCGACTGGTCGGCCGTTGATAAAAAGGGCCGGAGTTGCCCGTTCTTTGTCGTTCATTGCCATAATCGTTTCGTGGTTATCGATACAACGGGTTGAGATGTCTTGTCGCCTCATCTGCCTCTATTTTGGCTTTCATACTTGCCTTCATCACCTTCATCAGCAGCGAATCCCGGCGATTGCGGGGGATGTACCGCGGCGCTGATGGGCGCACTTCTCGGCCAACCGACAAATAGCTGCAGCTCGCCGTATAGGGGACTTCCACAAATACGATCGTCTTTCGACATGAGCAGCATCCCGTCACAAGCAGCGCGGCGATGCCCAATAATATCCGTTTCATAGGCTATTCTTTTGGTGAAAGTTCAATGAAATACTCAAGCAGCGACACCTTCTCCTCTGTTTCACAGCGGCGGTTCTCCTGCCGCTCGGTGGCTTCCCCGGACTCATGAATGTCGTCCAGCCGTTCAAGACGTTTTCGGAGCTCCTTCAACGGCTTTTGAAGGATCCTTGCCAGCAACGCTGCCTCCCTCTTGTCGAGGGCGAGCATCTGATCGTAATACCCGGTAAGCGGGACCGGTTCGTTTATCCACTTCATGGGTGTTATCTTTGAAAGGTTTGCGGGCAGACGAGGACTCGAACCTCTGATTTGATTT